>Ga0316202_10001111_pt1 | contig 22731 bp, 28 predicted proteins | sample 3monrhotite_MG_FD_204934 | JGI IMG/M metagenome (GOLD analysis project Ga0316202, IMG submission 204934) | Microbial mat bacterial communities from mineral coupon in-situ incubated in ocean water Damariscotta River, Maine, United States -... | ecosystem: Environmental > Aquatic > Marine >... | reverse complement strand
CCTAGCTCATCCTTGAGTTTCTTCTTATCCGCAGCCTCAAGGTAGCGGCCGTTGCGTCTGAGCTTCTGATAGATCTCCGTGACTTCCCCTAGTTCGGCCTGGAGTTCTAGGAGTTCTCCTAGGCCCGGAAGCACAGGATCATAGGGCTGTATGTTAGTCAGATGCACAAAAGCTTCGTAGCGCAGATGAATCGGTGTGCTCTCCCAGCCATTGGCCAGGTTGCGGAGGTGGTCAATCATCGGTGTAGCCTGCGAAGAGTTGGAGGATGGAGTCTTTGAAGTCGGCCTCAAGAGCCGGGAAGCGCGGAGTGAAATCCTTGAAGAGGTCCACTAGGTCCTGATAGGAGTCAAACACCTCCAGCTCAACCATGGTATCGCCACCCAGATCGGGGGCCATCATGGAGACTAGGAAGCAGTAGGCCTGCTCGTCAGTGAGGTAGATAGGTAGCTTACGGCTAGGAAGCTCTGTGAGCCCCGTAGGGCTCTCGAAGGGCAAAGATGGCTCTGAGTGCATGATTGAGATTAAAGTCCAGCAGGCGGAAGGAGAGACACACTAGAAGGGACGCTAAGCTTTGGAGTAGGCAGCAGCAATGTACTCGACCTCTTCAAGGGCCTCGGAGAGTAGCTCTTGGAACCGCTCCACCTTCTGTAGGTCTGCCTCCTTTATAAGCTTGTCGAAGAGCCATGCAAGGGCGTGCTCCAAACGATTGTGAAAGCTTACACTGTTCCAACGTCCCTCAGGCTTAGACAGACGGTGGGAGGGATCGGCACGACGCTCCACGATCCAGCTGTCAGCAGAGAAGCTGAGCCGGTAGTTAGACAGCCTGCTGTCTGTGCGTGTCTGTGAGCCTTCGGAGGGCGGATATGAGTCTTGGGTCATGTTTGTAATCGAAGTCGATTGTGGGGAAGCACAGAGAAGCACAGAGGGTCCTGCGCCTGAGTGACCAGTGTAGCCTCGGCAGCAGCCCTTCTCCAGTGTGTTGTAGTGGTGTTTACAAAAAGACAACCCAGCTGAAGGAGGGGGTCAAAAACAGACCCCCAGTTGCTGTCCCCTTGGTGGGAAGACAGAGGTCAGTTGATGGGTAGTTGTCTTGTGTACCCCTCTCTAGGAGGTGGCGATAGGGAGGAAATCTGGAGAAGCATGATAAGAACTCACTAATTACTTATAATCACTATAGTTACTATAGGAGCTATAAGAGCTAGTTCTATTATCCTTCTACTGTTCTTAAGAGAACCTTCTACAGACAACCCTCCTTCCTCTGTCCCTCCACCCTATTAGTGGCGTCAGGGATCGGTCTACTGTTCTACCCTTGACCCTCTACCCACCGCGGACTACAGGTAGAGCGGCGTCAGCTGTCCTCCGAGGCAATCCACTATAGAGGGGCGTCACCTGTTTCTATATAAGGTGCCTGTCCCTTTTTGGGATAAAAATGTAAGGGGGTCTACGTTAAGCGATTTTCTTTCCGTATCCCCCCGGTATGCCTCGCGCATTGGGCACCGCTTGGCCCAAACTGCCTTGCATCGCGGGGCACACTGCCTGAATTGCGAGGCACTCTGGGCACTGTCTGGAACCGCCGGTCGTAAACCCTTCATTGATAGGGACTTGCAAGGGATAGCATGGCCCCTGGGTCAGTCTTACAAGGGACTAACTCGACTACCTTGGTAGCTGGTACGGTAGTTGTTGAGACTGGATCTCATTGAGAATGAATCTCATTTGCATTTGAATTGATGACTTCCGTGTCTTTTTGTCTTATTCCTTCTGTATCTCTTTGTCTCCTAAAGCTCCCAAAGAGACAAAGAGACCCCAAAGCTACTTTGTTATCCGAAACGTAGTCGGCTCCTCCTTCATCGTCCTCGTCGTCCCGGCCGTCGTCCTCATCGTCCTCATCGTCCTCATCGTCGTCCTCATCGTCTCCGAGAGCTACGGGGAGCCTCCGAGAGCCTCCGAGAGCCACGGGAGCCGCGCCCTGGGTCCATCCAGCACGATTGTCTCACATTGGGAAACAGGCGTAACCTCTTGCCTTTCGATCGGTTACGCCGCTCTGCCAGCGGAAAACGGGACCCAGGGGTGCAGAGTGCGTCCCCAAGAGCCGAAGAGACCCGTAGACTTTTCGTGCGGTCTCCGGGCCGCGCTGCTCCGGCCTTCCGAGGCTGGTGACAACAAGGGACTGCGTTGATCGTGCTGGAGACTCTCTGTCTCCGCCGCGCGGTCCCCATGCTCTCTTTCACAACATGAAAATTTCAATCTCGTCCGAGATCGTTCCTATCTCCATCGTCGCGAAGTCTTTTCAGGCTGGCGAGGACGCTATCTACTGCATCCAGCAGATAGAGGCGCAGGAGGCGAAGCTTGCCGACCATCCATTGGCCAATGCGGTCATCATGATGGCTCAAGCCTCCAAGGAACGATTCGAAGAATCGCAGAGCTTGAAGAAGGGTAGTAGTCGCCGAAACGCGGCCGAGAATGATTGGGCTATGGCCCAAGGCGCCCTTCTTGAGGTTCTTGAGAATGTGACTGGGGTCGATTGCGACCCCTTGTCCGCTAAGACTTTGGGAGGCGTGTAATGGAGGCTTCCGCGCTTATTGGGCTCTTGCTCAAGCTGGAATCCCTTCTCGACTTCCCACCGATCCACGAATCGAGATCCGCTAAGATCCAACGGGAGCAAGCTCTTGAGCTTGTCCTAGAGGCTCTCGCGGCTCTTCCGGTTTCGTCGGCTTCCTGATTTTTGACAGGCCCCCAGGGTTAACGCTCTGGGGGCTAGTTTTCGTTTCTTGGCACTCTGGGCAATGCCCAAAATGCGAGGCAACCCGGGAGATTGAAATTTTCAACGAAAACAGTTTAACTTCGGCTTCCCGCAACTGCGGGGACTAGGTTGAACTTCGGTTTTTACTACTCTAGTAAGAACTAACTTCGGTTCTTTACAAACCCAGCTATGAAGCAAACGTTTTTCATCAAACTTAGTTTGTTGAACTCCTGCAACTCTTCCGTTGCCTACACTGAAACAAGGGTTGACCGTTCATACGTAACTTCCCAAGAACTCATGAGTTCAGTAGTTTCGGAAATGGGCTCAGTCCTTTTGGATATGGTAGAACTGCGGGAAATCGAGGCAGTTAACAGTACTGGTCTCTTTGAGAGAATCACACTGGAGATAGAAGCGAATGATTGAAACAACTTTAATCTTCATCTTCTACGCCGCCGTCCTAACTGTTGGAATTCTCATCCTTGATGATATTCTCCATCGTTTCAGGAACTAATCAAAAGCCCCTGTAACTTTCAAAGGTTACGGGGGCTGATTAACTTCATAGCTAAACAGAACGCCCTAGGTGCAAGTGCGAAAGATCGCGCCGCCTAGGGTTGGCTCTATACCAACCTAGAAATCATGATTGCTACCTTCACAGCAGGATTCAAAAATCACTCGCCTTCGGAAATCACTAACTTCGATGTGCCGAATGATATGGATCCTGTTTCGATGACTGCGGAAGCGCTTCTAACTCTTGTGGATATGATGGTGGAAAACGGAATGAAGCCGGAAGATCTCCGGTCTTTTTCCTGTTCTTTCACTGTTCCGGAGGAGAACTAGAATGTCGGTACTCCGCAAAGTAGAGGCCTTGATGCGTAAAACTGTGGAATCAGGAGCTACTCCTGAGGAAGCCGAAAGTGCGTTCATCATGGCCTCCAAACTTCTTTCTGATAATGATCTTACTTTTGACGATCTGAAGTCAGCTGACTTCGATGCAAAGGGAAGAACAGACAATGCAGAATATCATTCCGTTGAATGGTCGTTCTCTTCTAAGAGGGTGACTTATTGGAAAGGTACTCTTGCAATGATTATCTGCGAGAACTTGGTGAAGAATTGTTCTGTCGTTCTTACGACTCTCAATGATCCGTTTACTGGTCTCTCTAAAGGGATCAAGTTTTACGGCCTAAAAGAAAGTGTTGAGACGGCATACCAAACATTCCTTGATTGGGAAGAATACATTGTCAACTCTTCTATGAGCCTCTACGGAAGTTCACAAAGAGGAGACGGAAATTCTTACTGTCTTGGGTTTGTCACTGGTCTCCATCGTGCCCTGCAATCGCAGGAACGCGAAAGGAAACTATTGGCCACTCAAACTCAAGGACTTGTAATTAGAAACGCTATCCAATTGCATAACGCGCACTTGGAAAAAGCAAAGCAAGCGCTGGGTTTTAATGTAACTCGCGGTTCGAAAGGATCGGGAGCTAAGATTAAAAAGAGTGCTTATGCTCTTGGCCTTTCTAACGGTCAATCGGCTTCCCTTACCAAGAAAGTACGATGATAACAAAAGAAGAATCTATAGAACTGGCCAAAGGACTTAAAAGGTTTATCGCCGCTGGCGGTGATATCTCAAGCGAATGGCGGAAAGGTTCTTTTCCGTGACCTGCCGTTCAATTGCTTGACATTCGTGAAATGTCACAAGAAGTCCAGGAGCACGGAATTGCAATGAAATTCGTGTACCTTGCGGAAATTCAGAAAAGCATTGGCTATCCCTATGTTTCTCTGCGAGTTGACGAAGACCCAGAAGACAGAATTTCGAAAGAGGAGAACAATAAGAAAGTTCTCGAACTCCTAGAAAATTATAGCTAACAGTCCAATCCCCCAGACTTTAAAAGGGGGTTTACTACAATCGTAGCGAGGTTCCTGTTTGATGGAACACGACACTCGGCAAAGTCAAAATCATGGCTCTATACCAACTTGAAAAGATGAAACCAAAAGAAAATTGGGAAGCCGAAAGGTTTCACGTTGTACAGAAACTTCTGTACGTTGTGGAGTCTCTCGAAACCGATTTTGGAGCGATTGGAATTCGCTACTGTTCCCGGAAGGGAAACCCTCTTACTCGATGTGAAGCCGCGATGCGCTTGGCTAAATCCAAGAACATTGAAATTCACGTTCATACGGGGGAGCTTGAGTTCCAATTGTTTAAAGGCTCTTATATGAATCTTCTGGCCTACGAGCGAGATCTCATGATCTTGTTTGGGCACAGAGTGGATAGGTACGAAAAACAGTATCTAGCTAACGAATTTCCCAGTTCGAAAGAACTAGGAAGGTTGTAGAGAGCCGCTCCTGGGCATGAGTTAAAACTGCCCTTTCTACACTTCTGTTTTACACCGCTTTGCGGTAAGCAGAATGTTCTACTGTTCTCTAGACAGTAGGTTTCATCGGTTCTTTACAAACTAGATAAATGCACGACGTTACTTCAGCAGCATATTCCAAAGATCCCGCTTGGCACGGACTTGGTTATGTTCATCCAGAAGATATGACACTTGAACAAGCTTTTGAGTTTGTTGATCTTGATTGGACTGTGGATGAAAAACCATTGTTTGTCCAGGGTGCTTCTCTGATTCATGGAGATTCAGAGAGGCCGGAACTTATCGAAGTTCCTGGGAAACTGGCGTACACGCGAAGCGACAATAACTACATTCTCTCCGTAATGGGAGAGCGATACGAACCTTTCCAAAACCATGAACTCCGGGAATTGATCCAGGCTGTCATGGATTTGGACCTTGGCTGTTCCGTTGAATCTTCAATGGTTCTTGGTGGGGGTCGTGATGTAGTTATTCAGATTAAACTGAACGAGTGGACTCTTAACGGGGACGATCGAACAGTTAATTATCTGACTGTTCGGAACTCCCACGATGGCACTTGTAGCCTTCAATTGTTCGGAAGTTCAATCCGAGTAGTTTGTCGAAACACTCTAATTGCCGCACTTCGGGAAGCCCTGGGTCTTATCAAGATCCGACACACTTCTTCAATGCGTCAAAGAGTAGATCATGCCGTTGCGGGTATTAAAGATGCCCGTGAAATTGGTATGCAATGGGAAGAAACTGCAAACAGCCTAGCTGGCTGGCATATGCAGTATCACGATATGGAGTCAATCATGACTCTCGTTCTAGATGAAATCGTGAAGCCTCTTCCGCCGAAAGAACAGGACGAAATCAAGTTTGAGCGAGTCTTTGCAAAGAGACAAAAGATCGAACATGAAATCCTGAACAATCACTATGGAGCTTACGGGCAACTTGAGAATACGGGATGGGATCTCTTTAACAGAGTTACCGGATTCCTGGATCATCAAGCTCAGACCCGTAACTCCACAAGTGAGTCGAAAGTGGCGAGACAGATTCTCCCTGAGTCTTTGTCTAACCGCCGCAAAGCCGTTGTTCTGAAAACCTTTCAGAGCGCACTGTAATGCGAATTAACGGAGAAGAAATTCTCTCAACTGGTCGGCTCGGTTCTCTCCGAGTCGGCCCCGTTCGCAGAGAAACCGGCGAAACCGCCGATACTAGAAGTCCCAAACAACGCGAAGCTGATATCTTGGCTCTTCGGAACCAGATAGATCAAGCTAGGTTAGCGGGGCTTTTGAAGGATGATGAACTAGAACATCAGCATTATGAGAGACTTGCCGAGTCTGGCGTTGACTTGTTTGATCTTGATTAGTCCCGCCTTTGTGGGTTTAGCAGTCTCGATGTTCCATAGAGTTCCTCCTTAACCGCAGGGGCCTTCCTCAGAAATGGGGAAGGTCCTTTATATAAAGTTCTCTGACCCGTACCCCTTAGTAGAAACTGGTAACTTCGGTATGCTAATCTCTGAAGCAATTGTCAAGGCGATGAATGGTCGCTGGAAGAACATTTCTGACGCTGAGCACAGCCATAGCCGTGCGAAGAAAGTTATGAAGATCCTCGGCGATATCCCGATCCATGACGTTATTTCTAAGCAGCCTCAGCTTGTGTCGCAACTTCGGTCTAAAGGATTGAAGGGCGCTACGATTAACAAGTACCTCGCCACTCTCAGTGGTCTTGGGGCCACTGTTAAGTATGTGCCGCAGGAAGAGCCCATGAAGAGGGTTCTGAGGCCCGAGGAAATTAAAAGACTTGACGCCTCTGTCAAGAGCCACACTTCAGCACGCTGTAAGGCTGTCTACGCTATCCTTAGGGATACGGGATGCCGAGGCTTGACTGAACTCCGACGCTTCGACTTCCAGGATATTGATTGGGAAGCCAAGATTGTCCGCTTCCGTTCTCATAAAACCAAAAGTGGTGAGCCTAGGATCCGAGAGATCCCGCTAACTGCTGTAGCTGAAAGGGCTTTCTCTTGGCTCTATCACAATGATTCACTTCCTGGCGACAGCGAGTGGCGAGCCTTCTGGCTCAGTGTCCGCTTGGACAAAGACAATAAGCCGTATGATCTGCGGCACACATTCTGTACACGCCTCCTGGATAGTGGCGTGTCTTTACCCCTAGTATCCAAAATAATGGGTCACTCGAAGGTTGAGCAGACTATGCAATATTACCATCGAACGACCGGAGCCCTAGAGAAGGCTCGAAAGCTGTTTGATAATGAAAGTAACTGAAGCACTTGAAATGATGACCACCGAAGGTCTCCGCGTGACCCGCCGTGTTTGGAAAGAAGCCCGGTGGGTGGAACTTCGGTGTCCTCGTGAATGCCCCGATGGCGACGGTCCCCTCGATGTTTTCGAATTTCGAAAGGCCGGTCGTCCTATCAGCGACGTCTTCGAACTAGAAGCTGACGCTAAGAAGGCCCTTGCTGATGTTCGCAAAGAACATACTAGGGCATGGACTAAGTTCACGAAGGACACTGCTGCCTGGCTGGAGGCTTCCCAAGAAGAGCAGAACTCTGGTCAAGTCAAAGCTGGTGAAAAGCCTGGAAAGCCGAAAGACTACTACGATGACGTTGAGATCATCGGCAAGCAGGCAACTCGTCTTTACCGTCTGAACAGCCCATACTTTGTGGCTATGCAGATGAGCGGCGAAGTTACCCCTTGGCTCCCGACTACCGAAGACCTTCTCGCTACGGACTGGAGTCAAGCCTAGGATGGCCTCTATCAAGCGCATTAGTCTTGCAAGGCTCAAGGCCTTGTTTGACGATTTGGATTCTAACTATGACGGGTTGCGTGAGCGTTTAGATTACATTGCAACCCGTCTTCTAATTCTTCTCGATCCCGATATCGGGGGAGGCGGCACGGCACTCCCACCACCTGAAAACTTTATCGCAGTTGGTGGGGTGCTGTCTGCTACCTGTTCTTGGGATGCGGTAGACAGTCTGGATCCCGTGACTTACACGGTCTACGCAGATCTTGACGGCACGATTGAGACTTACGACACACAGGATACGAGTATCCTCATTGGCAATCTGACCGCCGAGGCAGTTTACCTAATGTCCGTGACGGCTACTGGCGCAGGTCGCCCGGAGTCCGAGCCCTCAGATACTGTTGCAGTCGAGATCCTTTCTGGGTCCTCAGGAACTCCGACGACTCCAGGGGGTATCGCAGCTGTGCTTAATGCAGACAATGCCTCAGCTGATATTTCTTGGAACGATCGGGATGCTGATACGGAGTCCGTCACTCTTGAATACGGTCGCGTAGGCTCCGGCTACGAAAACTCATTCACAGGGATCACGGCGACTTCGTTTAACTTCGCTCCCGTGTTCCGGGGATTTGATTACAAGTTCCGCATTTTGGGAGTCTCCGGATCTGAGACCGGGGCCTACTCATCCGAGGTAACTGTCTTCATCCCAAGTTCCGATGATGTCCCACCTCCTACTCCGACCAATCTTACTGGTGTTGCAGGTCCTGGCCTTGTGACCCTATCTTGGCTACGTGGTGAACCACACCCGGCTGACTTTAGGAACTACATCATTGAGATCGGCGCTGATGCTGCCTTTGATACTTCCATTGTTCGGAATGCTGCCGATGGTGATATTCCAAATAGTGCCATCGAGCTTACACCGGAAGTGCCCTTCTGGTTTCGAGTAGCTGCGGGCGATACAGCTGATCCTCAGAACGTATCAGGATGGAGCAACGAGATTACAGTGACCCCTCTCGCAGTAGATGGGGATACTACGGCACCAGAGCCTCCGACTGGTCTTGCATTTATATCGAGCGGGTTCGGTTCAGTAGACTTTTCCTGGACAGCATCTACTTCTAGCGATGTAGCTACTTACAAGATTTACGGAGCCTACCCGCCAGCGGATTCTGGTGGCCCTTATAGTGCTGTTGGTGTTGTAAATAGTTCAGTGACTAGCTTCACTGAAGACTCACTGATCTCGGCTGCCACGCACTCCTGGTTTGTCACAGCAGTTGACGGGGCCGGTAACGAGTCGAGGCCCAGTGGCTTTATTGCTACCAACCCTTTCTCTGTTCTTGATGGACAGGTCCCTGGCAGCGGAGGCATTGGACCTTTCACTGCGGAAGACGGAGGGAACAGTAGCACTGCGGGCATTACTGCCCAGCACTACAATGGGTCCACAGTCCATAAGTACACAGCCAACTCGATCGAGCAGAATGCTGCTCTATTCATTCCTGGAATGGTGGCGAGTCGTGCTCCACGGGAATCGGCATTGGCACTTACGGGCGGAGCTGCTTTCCAGATCCAGCAGGGAACTCCTGGTTATAACACCTCCGTTATTCCTAGAGTGCCCAACCTCCATTGGAGCGGTACGGGGACACGAGAGAACTCGGTTAACATTATTCTCCGACAAGTCAGCGAACTCGACGACACTCCAGAGTGGACGACAATTGTCAACAAGATGATTAACTGGGGGTTCGAGCCTGGCGACAGTGTCAACCCTTACTACATGAAGACAGTGGCGATCCGCTGGAACTCGCGGGCTACTATCATGGTGGACTGCGATACTATTTGTAGGTACGTGCGGGAGCCAGAGACCATTACTCTTGGATCCGGGCAAGTGGTAAACTCTGAGAGTGGTGAGGGTAACTACACCCGGTCCTCTGCTTCTCAGCATAACTTGTACGAGCTGCCGAGTGGATCTAGTCTTGTACAGAACACGACTTGCTCTAATGTTGGAGGCCACTCCTTCTACTTTGCCCACAGGCCCTACGCTGGTGGGTACGGACCGCCGAACCTACCGTTCACACGTAGGCCGGTCAGTCTTCTACAGAACGTCCACGTAGCTAACGGGGATGAGAACAACGGCTTCGGCTCATTCTCCTTCCAGTGGTATGACTATGGTTCCCCGTCCCTGCCGGGAGTAATCATCATGCGGAACTGCTCCTATACCTCCGGTTGGCCTTTCTGGAAGACTAACGATTACCAGATCTGGGATCTCAATGATCCGAATGTTCCTAGTGATGCCTTCAGAAGTAAGGGCGGTCTTGCAATCACTAACTACGCTTTCTGCACAAACCCGCAGATGCCGTCTCCTGGCTACACCGGGTCCAATGGGAACCCGAATGACTGGGATCCTGCCACGATGGATTATCCGGTAGAGACTGTAGTTATTGACAACTGCCTCTTCCATATGCACAGTCCGATAAAGCCTATGCTGTTTATCGACAGTGCAGAGAATGTAATCATTGAGGACTGCACTTTCATTGTGGAGGGTGGATCCAGTGGCTTCGTCTTCTCGGCGGATCGCTATGACATTCCGAACAATGTAACCAGAGGAACTAAAGGCTGCGGAACCATCACTATCCGGAACTGCAAGTTTAAAGGAAGCATCGGTATCGGGGTGCGTCAGGCTGACGGAAGCTATAAGGATGTGCCTGGTATCAGCGATGGCGATGGCACGAAGAACCTCTATAAGTCCGTTACCTTCTCCGGGGATACCGGGGATATCATCAGCACCGTGGCTTACGACCCCTTTACGGAGGGCTACGATGCTTCCACCATCATTAACGCGCTTGACCCCTTTGAACAGCTTGAGGGCAGTCCTACGATTGACCTTCAGGGCTATGTGATTGATTGGGGGATCGACGGCGTAACACTATCTGACTAATGACACTAACAGACAGCGAGATCTACAAGCTCATGCATACCATGGGCGACCATAAGATCAGGAAGAGGTTTCTAGAGTTGCGGGATTCCGGAAGGATCTGCGATACCTCTATTGGCTCTACCCTGGCCGCACAAGCTGGTGGGAAGGTCTACGCTAGTCTGTTGGAGTTCTATAACACTAAGACGCGCACCGCCCACGGTAAGCGAGTTCGTCAGATGATGAAACTTGTTGGCGTGGATCGGTGCGCGGCTATTGCGCTGCGCGTACTTATCGGTGGGGTTGCTGGACGGGGAGACAATAGAACTCTGGGTTCTGTTCTCTCTTTCCGCAAAGCCATCGGGCGGCATCTTGCAGAGGAGGCAGACTTTGCTACCTTCGAACTGCACGACAAGAAGAAGTACAAGTATGAGTCTCACGCCCTGAACCAGGCGAACCCTCGGCAACGTAAGAGGATTAAGAACAAGCTCCTGGAAAGGCTGGACTGTGGAGACGCAGGCTGGGATGCAGCGGACTGTGTTCTTATCGGTTCCGTTGTTCTCTCATTCTGCCTAAGGGACTCTGGGCTCTTCACGACCGAGACTTCCAAGACTAAAGATCACTACGGTAAGTCAACTACGCATAACACTGTCCGCTTCACGGACGAGGTGCAGGAGTGGATCGCCCAAGGGCTGAACTTCCTCGCTGCCTGTGTGCCCATCCGACTGCCGATCACGACCATCCCCCTGGATTGGGGTCCGAACCAGCCTGGCGGATACCCAGAGGACATGGGGAGGCCCCTGAGGTTGATGACTACGCCGAGCCGGGAGCAGTACCGCAAGCTGCTAGAGTCTGACTGCCCCATGGTTTACCAGGGCCTGAATACTCTCCAGCGCACACCTTGGAGGGTTAATAAAAGGGTGGCTGAAATGGTGGAGCTTTCCTCCAGGCACGGATGGGAAGACACAGGCTTCTATCCTGAGCCTCCGCAAAAGCCTGCCCGTCCTTCTGTCGAGTGGGATGAAACCTCTACGGAGTGGCGGGAGTACATGAGACTCAAGCGGGCTTATGATGTTGCCCGGAATTCCCACATCACTCAACAGCTGGAAGCGCGCAGAGCCGTCAGTGTTCTTGAAGCTTTCAGGGATTTGGATAGGTTCTACTATCCGCACCAGCTGGACTTCCGTGGCCGCTGCTATACTATCGGCAGCCCGGTTAACTATCAGGGTCCTGACTACCAACGGGGCTCACTGGAGTTCGCTGACGCTAAGCCGCTCGGATCTTATGAAGGGATCAAATGGTTCCTGATCCATGGTGCGAACTGCTGGGGAGAGGACAAAGTTTCTCTAGAGGATAGGGTCGCTTGGGTGGCGGCTAACCAGGACTGGCTAGTTCAGTGCGCGGAGAACCCGATTGATGATAGGCGGTGGACCGAGGCAGACAAGCCGTTCCAGTTCTTGGCCTGGCTCTATGAGTACGCTGAGTTTGTAGGCTACAGTGATAAGGAGTCCTTCCCTTCACGGATCGCTATTAACATGGATGGCTCGAACAACGGCCTCCAGATTTACTCACTCTTACTAAGAGATGAAGTTGGCGGTTTTGCTACGAACTGTACTCCAGGTCCGGTCCCGCAAGATGCCTACCAGGAAGTGACAGATCTCCTGACTGTGAAACTGCGGGAGTACATTGATAAGGGAGACGATGAACAGAAGAGGCGCTGGGCTCGCAGGATTCTTGAGTTCTGTAAGATGACTGGAAGTGAAGGCCTGCCTCGTGCCGCAGTCAAGCGTCCCGTTATGACTCTTCCTTACGGAGCCAAACAGTACAGCTGCCAGAAGTATCTGGTCGAGTGGTATCATGAGTTTGTCCGTGGCCGCAACATCCCAGCTGACATGCAGCCCTTCCCTGAAAGGGATGTGTATAACGCCTTGAACTGGGTCGGCTCTGTGCTATGGGAGTGTATCGGAGAGACGGTGGTCAAAGCCTCCGAGGCGATGGCCTGGCTCCGCTCCGTAAGTGATGTGTTGTCTGAGCACAATCTGCACGCCGAGTGGCTGACTCCTCTTGAAATGCGCTGCGTCCAGCACTATGTTGTCTCTGACACTCAACGGATCAGGATGCGGGCGGGCGGTCACTTGAAGCTGACCCTCCTTCGTCTGTCCGAGCAGGTCGCCAGTAGGGAGAGCCGTAATGGTCTTTGTCCTAATTTTATTCATAGTCTTGATGCAGCTGCGATGCTCAAGACGGTTTGCAATGCCTCCGAAAAAGGAGTAACGCATTTCCAAATGATCCATGATTCGTACGGTACTCACGCTGCTGACGCCCCGATCATGGCCACTACCCTGAGAGAAACTTTCGTTGATATGTTCAGCGAAGATGTCTTGGGTAGACTTCACTCAGATCTTCAGGCCCTTCTGCCTGACGATGTTCTCTTGCCCGATCCGCCCGCTAAGGGAAATCTCGAAGTCGATAACCTTCTAGAAGCTGACTACTTCTTTGCCTGATATGACTAAACCGCTTTACACTCCTCTCGGCACCGCCTCTTGGTGTGATCTACAGACTCCGAAACTCTACAAAGATGCTCCCCGCTGGATTGGGGACAAGGGTCGCTACAGTGTTACCCTAGCCTTCGATCCAAATGACGAAAAGTTCATCGAGTTCCAGGACAATGCTGGGGTTGTTGGCAATGCTCTGTTCTCTGAACTTGACATGGCTTCCAAGAAGCCGATGATTAAGGCTGATGGGTTCTTGCCTATCGAAAATGAAGAGGATGAGGAGGGCAACCCCACTGGCCGGATCGTGATTAAAGCCTCCCTTAATGCAGGGGGCATCACTCAGACTGGTCCGCGTGCTGGTCAAGAGTGGTCCCGTTCTGTTGTTCTCGTGGACCATAACAATGAGAAGGTGGAGTACGACGGCCAGCTTGGTCGCGGTACTCGCATGATTCTGTCTGTCCAGCCCAAGGCCTACAAAGTTCCGGGTTCTAAAAAGAATGAAGCGCGAATCAAGTTCGAGATCCGGGCGGCTATGGTCGTTACTCCTGAGTTCCGCCAGGGTCAAGTCACCAATGACTTTGCAGGCTTTGAGGTTCCCGAAGAAGAGTTCGAAGGCAAGCTCGCCGGTTCGTCTGACGGAGACTTCTGATGTTCCTTACTGCTTTCTCGATGACGATGGGAGTGTTGGCCGCGCTGATAGCGACCTTCTATTTGACCCTGAGTGTCGTTGAGTTCATGGAGAAACGCAGATGATTCTACTACTCACTCCGGCGCGTAAGTATAAGGAGCAGATCTGTATAAACTCCAGGCTGATTCACCATATGGTGCCTACTGCTACTGGGACTGCCATCTGGTATGAAGACTCTTTCTCTTGCACCTTTCAGGTAGATGAGACGGTGGAACAGATCATGGAGATGATGGATGGGAAAAGCATCACGCGATAAAGGAAAGCGTGGTGAACGAGACGCCCGGAACTTTGTTCGGAAAGAATGGCAGGCCCCCAACTGCATTCGCTCCGCACAGGTTTCGGGTTCTTTTTCATCCGACGTTATGTACGGCCCTGATGGCATTCACATCGAGGTCAAGTTCTACAAGCGCATCGCAGCCTGTAGATGGATGGAGCAAGCTGAGGAGGACGCCAAGGAGGGCGAAGTTCCTATGGTTATGTTCCGAGAGAACGGCGGACAGTGGTACGTAGCTATGCCATTCGACAAAACAGTCCAGTTTACAGAGCTATTACAAGCCCATTTGGGTGGAAAATTTTAGATGGGATTCGACAGTCAATGGGTACAGGGCAATCAGCCTTGCCCACGTTGCGGTTCCTCTGATGGCCTAGCTATCAAGGATGACGGCTTTAACTATTGTCATGCATGTGACACTAGCGGGAATGGTACACCCGGCACAACGGACTTCAACCCTGAGAACAGAAGTATGCCTGGATTAATTCCACAAGAACAGATCGAGTATGTTGGTGTCGCCTCGCGCGGGATCAGCTTTCAGACAGCTAAGAAGTTTCGCTACGGCAAGGCACAGTTTCATGGACAGACTGTCCACGTTGCTCAGTTCACCGATCCCTCGGGAGCAGTGGTAGCACAGAAACTTAGGAAGCCTGATAAGACTTTCACCTGGCTGGGCAGTAAAGAACACAGAGGACTCTTCGGTCTCGACCGTGCCCGTGATAGCGGGGAGAGGATCCTGATTACAGAGGGTGAGCTAGACGCCCTGGCCTGTGCCGAAGTTCTTAACGCAGAGTGGTTCCCCTGTGTCTCTCTGCCTGATGGAGCCAGCCAAGCATCGAAGTCTATTAAGGCAGACTTGGAGAAGCTGGAAAGGTTCGAGGAGATCTACCTGTGCTTTGATAATGACAAGGCCGGTGCCGCTGCGGTCGAAGCCGTCACCCCTCTCTTCAAGCCTGGCAAGGTCAAGGTAGTCAAGCTGGCTCGCAAGGATGCTTGCGACATGCTGAAGGCCGGGGAGAGCAAGGAGCTGCGAGACAGTATTTATACTGCCCGGTCTGTGAAACCGGAGGGCATCCTTAGTGGGGATGAGATCCTTGAAGCCATTAAGAACGGCCCGTCGCTTACCGGGGAGCCGTATGAATGGGGAGGTCTGAACGACAAGCTCATCGGGATCAGGGATAAAGAGTTGATCCTGATTGCTGGTGGCTCTGGTACTGGTAAGAGCACGATCACTAAACACCTGGCCCACCATTGCATTAAGACTGGCCACACTGTCGGCTACATTGCTTTGGAAGAATCAGTGAAGCAGTCGGCCCTTGGTATCTACGGGATCGAGTTGCAGCAGAGGCTCCACCTTATGGAGGAGCTGCCGATGGAGGAGATCGAGAAGGTCCACGCTGAGATGTCTCCGGGTCTCCACCTTTACGATCACTTCGGCTCGATGGGCAGTGATGATCTCATTAGTAAGATCCGCTACCTCATTATCGGGATGGGCTGTGATCGGATTGTTCTCGACCATATCACTATCGCTATCTCCGGACTCGATGTTGGGGATGAGCGGAAGGCTCTCGATAAGATGCTCACTAACATTCGTGAGGTGATCGAGCAGACCGGGGCGACTTTGTTCTTGATCTCGCACCTGAGTCGGCCTAAGGACGGTAGTCACGAGGAGGGTAAGCAGATCAGTGGCCGCGACCTCCGAGGCAGCCACTCGCTGAACCAGATCCCCGACGTTATCATCGGTGCCGAGCGTGACCTCCAGGCTGAGGATGGTGAGCGGAATATCATGGGCTTGCGTATCCTTAAGAACAGACCTGTCGGTCGCACCGGCTTGTGTTGCAAGCTGAAGTACATCGAGGAAGCTGGTATCCTCGTTGAGATCCCATTGGAGACGGAGCCCGTCGAAGAGTTCCCGGAGTACGAAGGATGATTATTGGAATTACTGGCTACCCCGGTAGCGGCAAGGACACACTCGGAGATGAGCTTGTTTCTCGCAGGCTCCTGAATGAATCAGTGCAGCATATAGGAATGTCTGATGCTCTGTGCAAGAGGTTCCTTATGTGCCGCCCTGCGACACCACTCGGACAGATCATCCAGACAGTGGAAGAACTCGATGAGTGCAAGAGGCTGTACCCACAAGTGCGGGAAGCTATCCAAGAGTTCGGGATGTCTATGCGGGAGATCAGCAGGGACATCTGGGTCAAGGCGATGCTCCAAGATCTAGATAAGGCTGCTGCTCACCGTGTTGTCTCAGGTATCCGCCTAGCTAACGAGGCTGTTGTCTGCGATCTACTAGTAGCAGTCACACGGCCTGGCTTCGGCCCTGTCAACGATCACGTATCAGAAACAGAAACAGAAAACAGAATTGACGAAGCCGACATTGTGTTGGTAAACGACGGAACACCCTTCGAACTGTATACCCAGTTCATGACTGAATATGCGGACTATTGTCTACGACTTAGAAACCAACAATCTTCTCTCAGATGTAACCAAGATTCACTGCATGGTAACGCAGTGCGTCGAGACGGGTGAAGTATTCTGCTGGCATGAGGACCCGACTATCCAGCCCTGTGCTGGCACGATCGAGGAAGGTGTTGCCTATCTCCTGACCGCTGACCGTTGGGCTGGACACAATGAGCTGGAGTACGATAGCCAGGTTCTCCTAAAGCTTGGCTACATTGCAGAGAACTCCCCGCTCCTCGATCCTGATAAGAAGCTCGATACCCTGATCCTTTCCCGGCTGGTCTATAGCGATAGGAAGGAGAAGGACTTTGTTCTCTTTAAACAGGAGAGGCTCGAAGGCAAGTTCATTGGACAACACAGTCTCGGTGCTTGGGGTCAACGCCTCGGGAACAAGAAGGGAGACTATGATGGGGGATGGGAAGAGTTCTCTCAGGCGATGCTGGACTACTGTGTCCAGGACGTGGCCCTGACTACCCACCTACTTGTCGATGTCCTGCTGCCCCAGCTTCCCAGCTTCTCCGCTGCGGGCCTCACCACGGTCCAGGCTGAGCACCGCTTCGCCCTCCAGCTGTTCGAGCAGGAGCAGAGGGGATCACCTCTAGATAAAGAAGCGGGGATGGCGCTGTTGGAGCGGCTGTCTATCCGGCGAGCGGAGCTGATGGAGGAAATCAAGGTAGACTTCCCTGACCTGAAGCATCCTTACAAGCCGTACCCTAACGGAAAGCCACGGCTGATGTACTGCAAGCTGCGTGAAGGGAAGTTCGATCACAAGCTGATCCCCTTTAATCCGAACAGCCGGAAGCAGTTGGCAGCTAGGCTTACTAATAAACACGGCTGGGTTCCTAAGGAGCTCACGGCCAAGGGTGAGCCAGCTATGCACGAGCGAGTCCTTCTGGACTTAGCTCAGATCTACCCTGAGGTTGGTCGGGTTGCCGAGTTCATCATTGTCAACAACCGGATATCCATTCTTCAGGATGGCCCTCAAGGCTACTTCAAGATGGCCGATGAGAACCACCGGCTGCATGGCAGGACTCTCCACATTGGTACGGTGACCCATCGCTGTGCCCACAGTAAACCCAACAAGGGCAACGTGACTTCAATCCGCAAGCCCTATGGCAAGGAGCTGAGGAGTGTGTTTATCCCTTTCCCCGGATTCATCCAGGCTGGCTGGGATGCCGATGGCTTGGAGCTACGGATGCTTGCCCATTACCTGGGCCGCTATGACGGAGGGGAGTACGCTGCTGCTGTGCTGCATGGCAATAAGGAAGAAGGTACGGATCCCCACAGTCTTCACGCTAAGGCGATCAGCACAGTGGTCGATTGTGATAGGGACAAAGGGAAGAACTTCACCTACGCATACTTGTATGGCGCGGGTGATATGAAGCTTGGTAAGATGGGAGGCGGCGGTAAGAAGCTCGGTCGAGCTATCCGAAACGCCATGGCTGAGAACATCCCCGGTCTGAAGGCTCTGCTTAGGAGTATCCAAGATCGGGTCCACCAGCCGGACCATTCTTTAATAAGCCTCGATGGTCGTAGGGTTGGTATCCGTCACGAGCACGCTGCACTCAATAGTCTTCTACAGACTGCTGGTGCTACGGTGATGCGGTGGGTGCCTGTCCTGCATGAGGGATGTATGGTGCGAGCCGGGATTGTTCCTGGCTGTGACTTTAAGCAGACCGGACACATCCACGATGAAGTCCAGGGCTCACTGCGGCCCGGTCTTGAAGCTGCGTACCAGAAGACCCTTGAAGAGGCTTTCGCTAAAACTACAGACGCACTACAGCTGCGAGTCCCTGTTACTGGGACTGCCGAGTTCGGTAAGAGCTGGGCTGATACACACTAGTGGATGTTCTGATTGGATACTCATGCTGCCCTGTGACCAGGAATTCTTTCTTGGCCATGGGGCACAATGCGTATACGTGTGATCTTCTACCTTCCAGAGATGAGACAACCAGGCACCTACAGTGCGATGTCTGGGATGTTCTAGAAGATGGCTGGGACATGGCTATCCTCCATCCACCCTGCACCTACCTCACCACTTCTGCTGCGTGGGCATACAAGGACGGTCCATATCACCAACCCCTCAAGCCTTCTACCTTGGTGGGGGCGGAGCGTAGGCAGGCGAGGGACGAGGCAGTCAAAAACTTTATAAAGCTTATGGGGCTACCAATGCTCCTAGCGATCGAGAACCCCGGTCGGTCCTTCTTAGCTTCTATGTATAGGAAGCCGGACCAACTGATCCAACCCTATGAGTTCGGGGACGATGCAAGCAAGTTGACTGGCCTATGGCTAAAAGACTTGCCAAAACTCGTTCCAACCCATAGGGTGAAAGGACGCCTAGTGAATGGCAAGGAACGGTGGTCGAATCAGATCGACTCCGGTCAGTGCTCCGCAGGCAGTAAAACTAAAAACAGATCTCTTCGCCGCAGCATCACCTACCCAGGTATTGCTAAAGCGATGGCCCAGCAATGGGGAAACAATAATGCTAATCTACGACGGTGACGAGTTGCTCTATCTTTCCTGCCGGGTTACCCAAGTGGAGACCGCGTTCAAGGGAGTGGAGCAGTACCATGCTGATGTCAAGTCAGCCTTCCGCATTGCTGTGTCTAAGATTGATGCAGCCCTAGAGATGTCGGGTTGCAAGGAAGTCCACCTGGCCTTCAGTGACAAGAAGAACTTTAGGAAGCACATCGCTCAGAGCTACAAGGAGAACCGCAAGAATGTCGGCAAGCCCGCTGGATACTATGAGCTTCTTGCTGCTCTTGAGTGTGAGTATCGCTCATTCCGATACCCCTTTCTTGAGGCTGATGATGTCATGGGTATCCTGTCTGAGAACTATGAGTGTCTCGCTTCTGCCGACAAGGACATGGATACGATCGCAGGAATCTCTCGGGTCAACACCTACGCCTTAAACCGACTCCGAGATGATAGCTACCGGAGTCCCCTGAGTGAGCTGGAGGCAGACCGCAACCTGTTCTTCCAGACACTTACAGGGGACTCCACGGATGGGTTCAAAGGCTGTCCAGGGATCGGGAAGAAGAAAGCTGAGAAGGCCCTGGCAGATATGGAGACAACCGAGGAAGGCTGGGAGATTGTTAAAGAACTGTATGAGTCTAAGGGTCAGGAAGAGGCAGATGCTCTTATCCAGATGCGACTTGCTAGGATTCTCAGGCCCGGAGAGTACGACTTCATCGACGAGTACCCCATTACTGTGTACCCCTGCTAGAAACTATGTTCAATAGACACCTAGAAGAGCTTATTAAAGAGGCTCATTTGCGGTTCGTTCTCCCGTACAACCGGCCATTGGAGAACGTCAACTGGTCCTCTGGTAACGCCGGGGTTGAGCTTGCTGCCCTTGTACGATCGGAAGCCTATAAGGAAGTCTATGATTTCTTTCTTAAAACGCTCGGTGCATTTGTCGAAGGTGATCCGACTGAAGAACCGGCACCGCCACAAGACGCACCGGGGCCTATCCCGGCAGACCAAGCAATCCTAAAATTTGACACAACGAGGTAAGAGCCATCTGTACTAAGCCGAAGATTCCTAAGGCTCCGACCATCCGGAGTGTGCCCAACCCTACTCCAGCAGAGCCGACAGCTTTGGAGGTTGGGAGGACTAGAAGCAAACAGAAGAAGACCGAAGCTCCTCGGCGTATTGGCCGCTTCGACTTCAGGGCCCCGGTCAACTTTAAGATTCCGGAATGAAACCCTGCTCGAAGTGCAAGGCTCCTCAGCCTCTTGGTTGTTACCGTAAAGGTTCCCTCTGCTTAAAGTGCGAGGCATCCTACAGGGCAGCCAAGAGGTACGGCCTTACACCTCGGGAGCACTTCGAACTCTACAAAGAAGCTAGTGGCCTCTGCGCTATCTGCTCGGAAGAGCGGGAGCTTGTGGTGGACCACTGTCATAAGTCCGGCCAGGTGCGCGGACTTCTTTGTAACCAATGCAATACGGCACTTGGCCTGTTGCAAGACAACCCAGCTATAATCAAACGGGCAGCCAAATGGTGCCAACCAAATGACACTACGCAGCATCTATGAAGAACTGACGAAGGAGAGGGACGAGTATCTCCGTAAGGGGGAGAAGTCTTCTATCCTTACTATCCCTTCGATCCTTCCTCAGGATGGCCTGCTTCGTCACCAGCTGCCCCAGAACTTCCAGTCTGTGGGAGCACGAGGAGTGAACAACCTTACGGCTAAGCTGATGCTTACCCTGTTCCACTCGACTGAGCCTTTCATGCGCCTGGAGATCTCACCGGCAGACCTGGAAGCTCTAGAAGCTGAAGCTGCACAGGCGGGACAGCCTGGCTCTGTGTCTAAGATCACTGAGGATCTCGCAGCCATGGAGCAGCAGGCTCTTAGCGAGTTTGATACTAATGGCTGGCGGCCTGCTATGGCCGAGGGAATTCGGCAGATGGTGGTCACAGGAAACTGCTTGATCTATGATCGGCCTGGATCCGTTACTCCTAGTGTCTATGACCTGCGGCGCTTCGTTGTGGAACGAGACGCAGAGGGGAATCTACAAAGGGTTGTCCTGAAGGAGAGCCTTTCCCGACTCTCTGCTATCCAACACCTGCGGGGTAAGGTCAGCCCAGCGCGGCTGGATGAGATGACCTCTGAGGGTTCCTACGATCGGGACTCCCTGTGTCTGTACACCGGGGCCATGCTCAACGAGGACGGAGACTTCGCTTTCTATCAAGAGATTGGAGAGATCCGGATCAACGATGAGCCGCTTATCTTCTCCCCGGAAGAGCTGCCTCTGATCCCGATGCGCTTCCAGCCTGTTTATCAGTCCAGCTACGGGCGAGGCTACGTGGAGGAGTACGAGGGCGACCTAGTTTCTCTAGAAGCTTTGCGTAGATCCCTGGTCGAGGCAGCCATGGCCGCTGCCAAGGTCCTGTTCTTGGTAAACGAGACCGGGATGACCAAGGGCAGTGTCCTCGCTGAGGCCCCCAACTGTGCCATCCGCGCTGGCCGCGAGGAAGACGTAGGCACAATGAAGGTGGACAAGGGAGCAGACATGGGTGTAGCCCGTGCCCTTGTTGGCGATCTCCAGGTTTCTCTGGCCAACGCTTTCTTGCTCAACAGTTCTGTTCAACGCGCGGGAGAGCGTGTGACAGCTGAGGAGATTCGCTTCGTAGCCCAGGAACTTGAAGATGCTCTTGGTGGAGTCTATGCTTCTCTGGCCCAGACAGTCCAGCGACCCATTGTCCTGTACCTCTTTAAGAAGATGCAGCGCAGCGGTGTTATTGCTAAGCTACCTGGCTACGTCAACCTGGTTATTGCTACCGGGCTTGAGCAGATTTCCCGTAACCACAAGTTCACCAAACTCGCCCAGTCGATCGGGGCTCTTCAACAGTTCATTGGCCCGGAGCGGGTTCCGATGCTTCTCAAAGAAGACTCTATCGCCAGGGACGTATTCACTTCTCTAAACCTGAACGCCTCTGACTACCTGAAGAGCCCAGAAGAGATCGCCGCAGAAGAGCAGAAAGCTCAAGAGCAACAGGCGATGCAGTCTCTGGGTCCTGATGTTGTCAAAGGTATCAGCCAACAACAAGCACAACAGTAATGTCGGAAGAACAGCAAAGCTTCGAAGCGTATGTCGCAGAAACGGAAGAATCAACTAAAGCTCTTCAAGCGGCTCAAGAGGGAGCTGCTGCACAGCAGACGCCGGAGCAGCCCCAGAGTGCTGAACCAGTACAGACTCCTGAAGCGCAGCCTGAACCAGTCGAAGATGCGCCCCTCCTATTTGAAGTAAAGGAAGAGGAAGCAGAGGCCATCCAGAAGGGATTGGCACCTGAAGATCTCAACCGCTACGGGCAGGAAGTTCTACAGAACAACGGCCAGCTTACTGAGGCCAGCTATAAAGAGATCACTGAGAAGACCGGGCTTGATAAGAGCTTCGTCGATCAGTATGTCCAAGGCCAGGTGGCCCTCGCGCAGCAGCAGACTGCTAAGGTTGCAGAAGCAGCCGGTGGAATGGATGTCGTGAATGCCGCGCTGAAGTGGGCAGAGAATCTCCCGGAAGGAGAGAAGACTCAGATCAACTCTTCCCTCGCAGCAAGTGACGAGTAC
>Ga0316202_10001110_pt1 | contig 22740 bp, 17 predicted proteins | sample 3monrhotite_MG_FD_204934 | JGI IMG/M metagenome (GOLD analysis project Ga0316202, IMG submission 204934) | Microbial mat bacterial communities from mineral coupon in-situ incubated in ocean water Damariscotta River, Maine, United States -... | ecosystem: Environmental > Aquatic > Marine >... | reverse complement strand
AGTTACATCTCGAAGGTGTGCCCGAATTTATTATTGGTGATGAAGTTCGCCTGCGGAAAATACTTGTTAATATCATCGGTAATGCCGTTAAATTTACAAAGCAAGGGCACATCAACATTCATATTAAACAATTCGGTGAACATCTATCATTCGCCATCAAAGATACTGGCATAGGCATATCACCAGATATGCTTGAACATATTTTTGAACCATTCCATCAAGAACCCCAACTTATACAACATCAGCATACAGGAAGAGGACTTGGCACAACCATCTCCAAACGATTTATTGAGTTAATGGCTGGGGGTATTCATGCGGACAGCGAATTAGGCGCTGGTAGCTGCTTTACATTCCACATTCCTTTCAAAGTAGGTAAAGGAAAAAATATCCACTGGCAGGTTGAAGGCACGCAAATATTAAACAAGCTACGCCCTACTCCACAAGCCAACAGTCAACCACATAAACCCATGCAACATATCCACATATTACTTGCTGAGGATGACCCTATTGGTCAGCGGATTGCAGCAAAGCGACTTAGACGCATGGGTATGCTTGTTGATGTTGCAGAAGATGGTTTTACAGCATGGGTCAAATCACAGACTGGCGAACATGACCTTTTATTAACCGATATTCGCATGCCTAAAATGGATGGTATCGAGTTAACCCGGCGCATTCGCCAATATGAAGCAGATCATAAAAAGCCACGACTTCCTATTGTGGGCTTAAGCGCCCATGCTTTAGCCGAGGTGGAGCAAGAGTGCAGTGACGCAGGCATGGATGCCTTTATGGTTAAACCGATTGATCCCGATAGCGTACTGGGAAAGGTTCAAGAAATCATTAATCAACATAAAAACATCTCTCCTGATAAGCCTTCCATTTAAAATATCACGCCTGAGGTCTTCATACCATGTCTGATAGCTCTGCCCTCAACATTCTTCAAGCGACCTTTGGTTATGACAGCTTTCGCCTCAATCAAGAAACTATTATTGATCAATTAACCGTAGGTCATGATAATTTTGTGCTAATGCCCACTGGTGGAGGGAAGTCTCTGTGCTTCCAAATTCCTGCCATGCTGCGCAAAGGGGTGGGTATTGTCATTTCTCCACTTATTTCACTGATGAAAGATCAGGTTGATGCGCTACAAGCCAATGGTGTTTCTGCCGCTTATTACAACTCATCACTAAGCTCGCAGGAAGCCCTGAAGGTCTTGGCTAAATTACATGCCCATGATATTGATTTGTTATATATCGCTCCCGAACGATTAATGTCAGAAGCTTTTTTAAATCGTCTGGCCGATATAGATATTGCGCTTTTTGCCATTGATGAGGCTCATTGTGTATCACAATGGGGGCATGATTTCCGCCCCGAATATACACGTTTAAGCATGTTACGTGAGCATTTTCCCAACACGCCAATCATTGCCTTAACCGCGACTGCAGATCAACAAACCCGCCAAGATATTATTGGCGTTTTAAAATTAGAACATGCCAAGCAATATATAAGCAGCTTTGACCGCCCCAATATTCATTACTCCGTATTAGAAAAATACCAACCATTTAAACAACTCACAAACTTTTTAGCAAAGCATCCAGATGAATCAGGTATTATTTACGCCTTAAGTCGTAAACGTGTCGAGCAAATAAGTAAAAAATTGCAATCCAACGGCATCAAAGCTGCCGCTTACCATGCAGGTTTTGCAGCCAGTGAACGCGAGCGTGTACAAGATGGGTTTCTTAAAGATGATATTCAGATTGTTGTGGCAACCGTTGCTTTTGGAATGGGCATTGATAAACCCAATGTGCGTTTTGTTGTGCATTACGATTTACCAAAGAATATCGAGGGTTACTACCAAGAAACAGGGCGAGCAGGTCGGGATAACTTACCCGCCACTGCATTATTACTTTCTGGCACACAAGATATGGTAATGGCACGTCAGTTGATTGAGAGAAGTGATCACGCGCAGCAAAAGCGTATCGAGCTGCATAAATTAAATGCTATGATTGGCTTTTCTGAAGCTAGTTCTTGCCGTCGCAGAATATTACTAAGTTATTTTGGTGAAAATATGCAAAAGGACTGCGGCAACTGTGATGTTTGCCTGAATCCGCCTGAATGCTTTGATGCTACAGACGATGCACAAAAAGCTTTATCTTGTGTTTACCGCTTAAATCAAGGCTTTGGCATGAAATATGTAATTGATGTGCTACGCGGATCGGATCATGAACGCATTCGCTCCCGTCACCATGAGCAGCTTTCCACCTATGGTATTGGCGCGGAGCATTCGGAAGAAATGTGGTCATCTATTTTTCGCCAGCTCATTCATCACGGTTTTTTATTTCAAGATATTGCCAATTATTCCGTACTCAAGCTAACCTCGTCTGCACGCCCGGTGTTACGCGGCGAACAAAAAATCAAACTTGCCAAACCTCGTATCCGCAAAAAAACAAAAGGTGAATCCAAAAGGCAAGTGCCTAACAATACCTCATATGATGAAAATTTATTTGAAAAACTACGCGTCTTACGCAAGAAAATCTCAGCCGCGCTGGATGTGCCGCCTTATATTATTTTCGGCGATGCCTCGCTGATTCACATGGCGCAGTTAAAGCCCTTGCATGCCGAAGGTTTTTTGACCGTAAATGGCGTTGGACAGGTGAAATTGAAACGCTTTGGCGATGATTTTTTAGCATGTATCCGTGAACATGGCTGATTTTTTGAATTCATAACGGTCGCTAGTAAACATCATAGCAAGGCACTTGGTGCTATGCTTAAATACCATCCCCACCAAGAAAATCTTCAACTTTCTGATGCTCTTTGCACATATCTTTATTCAAACGCGAATCTTTTGCGTTATCCGCCTTTTCATCAGCATGAAAACCATCCACCCGCTCATTCACATCATCAATAAGTGTCAGCATGTGCCGCAACACCTGCGCAACAGGGTCGGGCATTTGGTGGTGGTCCAAATTGATTCGGCCATCTTCAATCAGCGACTCTGTTTTACCCACTACCATGCCTGGAATCCCAATCACCGTTGAATGCTCTGGAATATCTTTGAGTACCACAGAGTTTGCACCGACACGGGATTGCTGGCCGATGGTAATTGCTCCCAGAACTTTTGCCCCTGCTCCGATAATCACGCCATCTTCCAAGGTTGGATGCCGTTTTTTCTTCTGCCAAGTTGTACCGCCCAAAGTCACACCATGATACAATGTCACCCCATCACCAATCTCAGTTGTTTCACCAATCACGATGCCCATACCGTGATCAATAAAGAAGTGTTTACCAATGGTTGCACCTGGATGAATTTCAATACCTGTTAACCAACGCCCCGCATGAGAAATCCAACGAGCAAACCAGAAAAATTCATGTTTCCAGCAACTATGCGCTACGCGATATATCCAAATAGCATGCAAGCCTGGGTAGCAAGTCAGCACCTCCCACGTTGAACGTGCGGCAGGGTCTCGATCAAAAGCTGTGCGAATATCTTCTCGGATAGTTGAAAACATGAGCGCAGGCTACATCACTGCTTGTGCAGAGGACAATGCTTCATCTGAACCTGCAACCGTCCACATAGCATCACTGTCAAAGTGCCTGATTACCCAATCACGAACATCATTGCTTTGTACTTGCTGAATCTTTTCTACCCATTGCTGTTGTGATAATAACTTATCTTCATCCAAACGTGCGCCAAGATAGAGCATATGCCCTTCCACGGAGTCCATAGCCATACGGAGTTGTACTTCCATTTGCCGCTTGGCACGCTGCACCATGGCATCATCCATCATCTCTGGAAATGCCTGCAAGGTTTCCTTCAACACCCCCAAACAGTCTGCCAACATATGTGGTGCTGTTCCGCAACTCATACTCCATAACCCTGTATCACTTAATGGCGATAAATGCGAACCCACACTATAAGCCAAACCGCGTCGCTCACGAATCTCACGAAACAATGCCGAACTCATGCCGCCACCCAACATTTGATTCGCCAGCCATGCTTCAGGCCGCTGCTTTGATGTCGCCGTAATCCCCGAAAAGCTCGCCACGATATGCGCTTGCTCCATATCCCTTGCTAAATATTGTATGCCGCTTTTCTGTACTGACTGCACACGGTTTTCACGCTCACTGGCCGATGGCCATGTGCGTTTTCCCACAGCATCCACCAAGGCTGCGTGTTCAATACGCCCCGCTGCCGCAATTAACAAACGTGGCGGTCGATAATGTGAAGCCAAATAGTCACCCAAATCAGCCACCGAAAATGTGGATAGTGCTTCCCGCGTCCCCAGTGTCGGCTCACCTACTGCCTGCCCAGAAAACACCGATTTTATATGTTGATCATAAACCCATTCATCAGGTACATCATCCACCATCGCCATCTCTGAATAAATCACTTCACGCTCACGTAACCATTCATCTTCAGGCAAGGCTGGCTCCAATAGCATGTCCATCAACAAGCCCAAACCCTCTTGCCAGTCTTCATGCAAGATGTGTAAGTAAAAACACGTTCTTTCCCTTGATGTAAAGGCATTGGCATTACCACCCAACACATCCAGCTTTTCAGATAAAGCGTGTACATCCAAAGACTTCGTACCTTTAAAAAGCATGTGTTCCAAAGCATGCGCTATACCAGCCTGTGATGATGACTCATCACGACTTCCAACATCTACAAAAATACCCAATGCCACACTTTGTGCTTCTGGCATTGCATGCGAAACCACAAGTGGCCCAGCATTCAAAGCTGTTTCCTGAATAAACGATTGATTCACACATACACCCCTAGGCTCTCTCATTGATGCACAAGGCTCAACAAGGATGCTCTGAAAGTACATAGTTTATAGATATTTTGCAATGTCACATGTATGAAACATTCAGGTATTATGTTGGGCATAATATTTTAAATGGTTTACCGCTTTAACGCATCTGGAGAAGGTGGCATATTTAAGTCATCTGGGGTTCTTGAAAACTGTAAGAGGCTGCTCTCTCACCAAATTTTTAAGCTGTTATTGGTGAAGCGGATGAGGTTGCATCATTTTTAAAGGTAGTGGCTTGTTGATCGTTAGATGATTTTCATCAATACGATTCAGATAGCTCAAGTATAACAAATACTCTTGAAAACCAAGGCTTTTATCAAGTCTGACCTAACGTCAAATTTATATCGCCGACACTTCACTTAGCCCTTGGCTGGCTCTTGCCGAGCATACATACTAACGTTTAAGCAGCCTGCTAAGCGCGATGGCAAAAAAGTTTCTCAAGAGGAGAAAATGTGAGAATACAATTAGAAAAGAAGAAAAACCATTCTCCAGCTTGTCTTTATGATGAAAAAATTGATTTTTTTAAGAAAAAATTATCGCTAGCAAAAAGAAATCTGAACACCATCTCAAATGGACGACTCATTTCTTCTCTAACATTATTAGGGCTAATCATTTATCAACTAACCGAAGAAACTAGCTATTTATTTGTATTATTAAGCACGCTTTCTTTTCTTTTATTTGTTTGGTTACTTACTATTTATAGTCGTACACAACAAAACATCGATGATTGGAACACACTACTAGGAATCAATATAGATGGGCTTCATCGTATAAAACGGGAGTGGGATAAATTAAGAGAACCTTGTTGCCCAGAAGAGTTTCGTTTAATCCCAGAAGCTAAAGACTTAAATATCGTTGGTCATGCGTCCTTATTGAAATTGATTGGTACAGTAGAATCCTCTCTTGGAAATAAAACTATTTTATCATGGCTCTTCAACAAAAAAACAAATTTTCAAGAAATAGCGATGCGACAAGAGTCAGTTGCTGAATTAGCCGATAAAGTTGACTTAAGGCAATCTGTTCAGCTTGTGTCTAGAAAAATTGAGGAAAAGGGAGTAAACATTGAAAGCTTTATCGAATGGTGTAATGAAGCTCCATGGCTACTCAGGTCACAATTCATTATATGGACTGTCTGGGGCTTATCAGGGTTAACACTGGCTTCGGCTCTAGCTCACTTAAGCGGGCTTACACAATACCCGGTTTGGTTAGTATTTGTGCTATTAAACATTGCTTTTTCCTTTTATCATTATTCGAAAGTTGACGCTATTTTTAATAGTATCTCTAAGCGTGAAAAAGACTTGTCGAGCTATATAGATTTGTTTCGGCTTGTCGAAGCCAAAGAATTTAAGAGTAAAGGACTTCAGCGTATTGTCTCAGGAATGAAGATGGGTGGTGATGCATATCCCTCAGTTCTTTTGGAGAGGCTGAAAAAAATCATTGCATACTCAGATATTCGCTTTTCTCCAATGGTATATTTCATTGTTCAATCAGTAACTTTATGGAATTTCCATGTGGTCTATTTTTTGGAGAAGTGGAAAGCTAAATTTTCTCCAGATATTCGAACACTGATTGCCGCCTCCTCTGAGTTTGAAGCTACATGTTCTCTAGCAGGTCTAAAGTTTGAGAACCCTGAATGGGCTTTTCCTCAGTTTCATGAAAATGGATCAAAGTTGATCCAAGCTAAAGGTCTAGGACACCCATTGCTTCATGATGGTATTAGAGTTGGTAATGATGTGGTGCTTGGAACCCCAGAGACGTTTTTATTTATCACTGGCTCTAATATGGCAGGGAAAAGTACTTTTTTAAGATCAATAGGGGTCAATGCATTATTAGCACAAGCTGGTAGTGTGGTATGTGCGGAGAGCTTGTCGCTTCCATTCGTAGATGTGGTTACAAGTATTCAAGTTGAAGACTCTATAGAAGGTGGTGTTTCATTTTTCATGGCAGAGCTTCAACGGCTGAAATTGATTGTGGATCGAGCTGGAAGAAATAGCTCAGACAATCGCACCACGTTATACCTCCTGGATGAGATACTTCGCGGAACAAATAGCTTTGATCGTAGGAGTGCAGTACGGATAGTGCTCAAGAAGTTATTGCGGCTTAACACAATCGGAGCTGTAACAACGCATGACCTTGAATTGGCAAGCTGCAAGTATCTATCAAGTGCTTCTGAAGCGGTTCATTTTACCGAGCATGTAACTTCTGATGGGAGTCAGATAATGGAGTTTGATTACAAGATGCATGAAGGCATCTCAAAAACAACTAACGCATTAAAACTTCTCGCTGCAATTGGGCTATGTGAAGAGGGGATATAAATGTTAATTTAGCTTTACAACTTGTGCCTTTTAGCCGCTGTTTTTACTTTCTAGTTATAGGCTAGAAGGGTCGCATTCAACAGTATTCGTAAAGCTTTAAAAAAGCACACTATAACTTGAGCGCTTTGGCTAATCTTACTCTGCGGATATTGTTCAATCCATGCTCCCAGCGTATATACAGCTTCAGCCCCCAAAGAATCAATGGGAGGTTACCCTGCCTAATAAGCCCAAGTTTTTTTTATCAACCTCGTAAGAATCAACAAAGATGCTCTGAAGTACATAGTTTATGTCCTATCTCCAATGTCACATTAAGACAACCGCTATATGGTAAGATTCATCTAGAAGATATAAGACATTTCAATACATAAAGGTATCAATATGATTATTCAATGTGAAAAATGTGGCCATAAATCAACACGTAGAAACTTTCTTGCGACACATGAATGCGGACTCAACCTTGTCAAAGTCATGAAACGTAAAAGAACACCACAAGAAAAAACATATTCCGAGTATATGCTTTGCGGCGTACACATCAGCGGCTAAAAGGTATTTTTATGAAAAATATGTCTAAAATTTACATGTTTGCTTCTAGGTTAGTAAATTCTGCCTACAATGACACACACCGTCATCAATAAAAATATCTTACAAACCATAGTTATTCATTTATATCATTCATAGTATTGTATACGATCCGGAATAATTTTATTCGGGGTTAAACATGAACAGACCATTAGCAGTACTATTATTAAGTTTATTATCATTCATCAGCATAAGTGCACATGCCGAAGTGCAAGGGCGTGAAATTACTTATCATATCGGAGACTCTGAGTTCACTGGTTATCTGGCTTTTGATAATGCCATTTCAGGACAGCGTCCTGGCATACTCGTTATTCATGAATGGTGGGGTCATAATGCTTACGCCCGCAAACGGGCTGATATGCTTGCCAAGCTGGGCTATACTGCATTTGCACTGGACATGTATGGCTCAGGGAAACTGGCTAAGCACCCAGATAATGCCAAAGCATTTATGATGGCTGCTACAAATGATATGAAAGTTATGGAGCAGCGATTCCAAGCTGGATTTAACATTTTGCTAAAACAATCAAATGTGGATAAAAACAAAACCGCTCTTGTCGGTTATTGTATGGGCGGTGGCATTGCATTAAGTATGGCTCGCGCGGGCGTTGATGTAGATGGTGTAGCAGTATTTCATGGCTCTCTGGGAACAAAGCAAGCTGCAAAGAACGGTCAAGTCAAAGCTGAAATCATGGTATTTACAGGAGCTTCGGATCCTTTTTCACCTCCAGGCCAGGTTCAAGCATTTGAAAAAGAAATGAAAGCCGCCAATGTAACTTATACACTCAAAAGTTACCCCAGCGTTAAGCACAGCTTTACCAACCCTGATGCGGATACTTTTGCAAAACGTTTCGATATGCCTTTAGCCTATGACAAAGCTGCGGATGATGACTCATGGCTACAAATGAAGCTGTTTTTCCATAGAATATTCAAATGATGTGCATAAATTAAATTCCAGCTGCGGATTCAAAGTGCCTAACGATGCTGATTCAGCGATAGTCACGTCTAGCCTTATCAGCCAAGCCAACCCCTATGGGGTTGCGCTCCACATAACGAATCGCTGCCATCAAATAAGCACCATCCAACGGCAAAGAAAAGACCCTGCCACAAATGCCCCGCCAACAAGGGCTTGGTTTATTAATTCACAGCATTCAACGGTAAGTAAGTTGAATAAATAAACCGTAAATCAAGCCTTGCCCCCCAATTCCTTTATTGAGGTAGATCAGGCAATTCTTCAGTTAAAAAGCGTTTGATACCTGCATCAAAGTCCGCATCAAGTTTTTCTTCATTCATCTTATACTTGAGCTTTTTCGCCTTATCTTTTAGCAACACAAAACACTCTCTAACAGCATTGGCAACATAAACTCGGAATTCATTCTGTTGGGATGCTGTCACATCATAGCGTATAATCTTATCGACTAGCTTGGCCTTAATAGGGGTTGTATATGATTCCCATATTGCAATAGGAATCACAAAATCCATTTCAATTTCATCAACACTACGGCTCTTTTTAATTCTAACAGGACCTTCTTCGCCATCAAAATTCCAATTTTTCCCACTAACTCTGAAAATGATATCTAAAGCTTTTAATTTCTCGCTATAAACCCATTGAGCATCATCATTATAAAATATTTTATTTAATAAGACATGGCATTGACTGATAATACGTAGCTCATTTCCAGCGAATTGTACTCCAAAACCAATCATTCGAAACATATATCCTCCTTCCATAAAAAGGGGGCAGGGCTTGATTTGCGGTTTTTTTATTTTATTTAAACAACTTACCGTTGAATAGTATAAATTAGCTATGGCTTGCATGGTGTAACCATGCTCACAATATGCTTCTAGCATCCACGGATCAAGCCCTGCCCCCTACCTCCGGTTAAGTGCATTTAGTAAACGGTCACCGTAATTCCGCCTGTTCATTCGGAAAAAAGGGGACGTTATGAAGCTCCCCCCTATTTCTCCAACTGAGCTATCCACTCCAAAACCAACTGCAAAAAATATAAATAAAAAAGGCGGAGCAAATGCCCCGCCTTTTTTAGCGTTCTTATTACTTATAAAGAAGAGTTAAGCTTCTTCAGTTTGCTCAATTAAAGCTTTCATGGACAGACGAATCTTACCTTGACGATCCACTTCCAAAACTTTTACCTTCACAACTGCGCCTTCTTCAAGCTCATCAGCAACTTTCTCAACACGTTTATGTGCAATTTGAGAGATATGTACCAAACCATCGGTATTACCCATGATGCGAACAAATGCACCGAAATCCATAACCTTCACAACTTTACCTTCGTAAGTCGCTCCAACTTCAACTTCAGCCACAATATCTTCAATCATTTTCTTCGCAGCTTCACCAGCATCGCCAGTCACTGCGAAAATTGTGATGGTTCCATCATCAGCAATATCAACCTTAGCACCCGTCTCTTCAACGATACCACGGATCACTTTACCACCAGCACCAATCACTTCACGAATCTTGTCTGACTTGATCTTCATGGTGAACATACGTGGTGCATGATCAGCAACGTCTGAACGTGCTTCAGTCATACATTTCGCCATTTCAGCTAAGATATGCATGCGGCCACCATTGGCTTGTGCCAATGCTTCTTTCATAATTTCACGCGTCAAACCACCGATTTTGATGTCCAATTGGAGCGTAGTCACGCCTTCAGCCGTACCGGCAACCTTAAAGTCCATATCGCCAAGATGATCTTCATCACCCAAGATATCAGACAATACAGCATAGCCATCTTTTTCTAAGATAAGACCCATTGCGATGCCAGCAACAGGTGCCTTGATCGGCACACCTGCATCCATCATGGCAAGTGAAGAGCCACATACCGATGCCATAGAAGACGAACCATTTGATTCAGTAATTTCAGATACTGAACGAATCGCGTAACCAAAATCTTCCATTGTAGGCAATACAGCTTCAACACCACGGCGTGCAAGACGACCATGACCAATCTCACGACGGCCTGGAGGGCCCATGCGGCGTGCTTCGCCAACGGAGTAAGGCGGAAAGTTGTAATGAAGCATAAAACGTTGTTTAGAAACGCCTTCAAGGCTTTCAGTTGTTTGCATATCAGATTCAGTACCCAAAGTGATGGTCACCAAAGCCTGAGTTTCACCACGTGTAAACAAAGCAGAGCCATGCGTACTTGGTAGCACGCCCACTTGGCAATCAATGGCGCGAACATCAGAAGTAGAGCGACCATCAATACGTGGGTTACCATCAATAATTGAGCGACGAACAACATTCTTTTCAAGGTTTTTCACAGCAGAAGTCACATCATTGCTTGAGAACTCACCAGGAGCTTCTTCAGTACCTGCAAATTTCCCTTGCGCAGCTGTACGAACAGCATCAATTTTTGTTGAACGTGCTGATTTATCAACAGTTGCATAAGCATCACGAACGTCAGCTTCAAAAGCAGCATTTACTGCATCCTGAACGTCTGCATTACCAGCCAATTCAACAACCAATTTTTCTTTACCCGCATCTTTTGCAAGCGCGTCAATGGCATCAATAACTGGCGCATAACCTTCTTGGCCGAAGATGATTGCGTCAATCATCTGCTCTTCAGAAAGCTCTTTAGCTTCTGATTCGATCATCAATACAGCATCACGGGTACCCGCAACGATCAAATCAAGTTCAGAGTTTTCCATTTGTTGGTATGTTGGGTTCAAAACGAACTCACCATCGATCAAGCCAACGCGTGAAGCCGCAATTGGCTCAGCAAATGGGATATCAGAGATTGCCAATGCTGCAGACACACCATTGATTGCAATAATATCTGGGTTGGTCGCATCATCTGCAGAAATGACAGTTGCGATCACTTGTGTTTCGTGAAAATAGCCTTTTGGAAACAATGGGCGGATTGGACGGTCAATCAAACGCGATGTAAGCGTTTCTTTTTCTGAAGGACGACCTTCACGTTTTACAAAGCCACCTAAAAAACGGCCAGCAGCGTAAGTTTTTTCTTGATAGTGCACAGTCAAAGGCATGAAATCCACGCCTTGCAATGGTGTTTTAGCTGCTGTCGCTGCAACATGTACAACCACATCACCCACTTGTGCTAAAATTGAACCGCCCGCTTGACGTGCAACACGACCGGTTTCAAAACTTATTTCGCGGCCAGCAACGGTCGCCTTACTTGTTTTTATATTGAACATAATCTTCCTTATCTAACGCATACAAACTTATTTTTCGAATAGCTAGCCATTCGTTAAATGTCCCATATGCTTATTTATTATCATGCATGCTCATAACTGGGGAAAAGGAAATCGAAAGAAAAACGGCTCCTGCTTAACAAAAAAACAGGAGCCGTTATTAAATAATATCTTGCTTAGCGACGTAGGCCAAGCTTTTCAATCAACGTACGATAACGTCCAAAATCTTTACCCTTAAGGTATTTAAGAAGGTTACGACGACGACCAACCATTTTCAAAAGACCACGACGTGAGTGGTGATCTTTATGGTTATCATCAAAGTGACCACTTAGCCCATTAATTCGTGCAGTAAGCAATGCTACTTGCACTTCAGGTGAGCCAGTATCGCCTTCTTTAATGGCGAATTCAGTCATGATTTCGTTTTTCTTTTCCACAGCTAGAGACATGTTTATATTCCTTATTTTCGTGTAATAACTTTCAACCCAGGCAAACATGCGGAACACATAGAATCCCAGAACTGAGCGCGCATAGTAACCATGCCGAGATAACAAGTCAAAGTGATAGCTTTATTGAAAAACCAGCTGCTTTTATTTTATCACGCATCGCTTCCATCCATGGCTCGTTCAATGCTGATACATGCTCCGCTTCAGCTTGCAAAGAAGGTCGTGCCAAGCCATACAACAGCACCCCTTGGATAGGCACTTGTTCGACCTTCAAGCGCTCCAGAAAAGTTAGGTATGCCTCTGTATCAGCTTCTGATGGTGGTTTACCATCCCAAGCTAGCATGCAGGTTTGAATCCAACTGGGACATGTGTTCGCTACCGTCTTAACCTGCTTAAACAACTGCTCTACTGATAACTGCACACCATTGATGCGCGCAATAGCCTCATCACTTGCCCCGTCTGCCTTAATCCATACTTCACCTTTATTCTCTGCCATCAAATGCAAGCCACGTTGCACATGCACCTTGTGAACATACGAACCATTGCTAATCAAGCGAATAGGAATGGCGCCAAGCAATGAAAATTCGTTCATCACTTCCAAAATAACTGCCACAACCGCATCAAAACTTTGGCAGCTGGTCGGTTCACCATTGCCTGAAATGGCAATATCACATAATTGCCGACAATCCTCTGACACGCGTTGCAGCATAAAATCACCATGCAACAAGTCATCCAGCATATTGGTTAATTCAGAGCGCAATATCGCCAAGTCAATATCGGGTGACACGCCGCGTGTTAAATTCGGCACCTGGCAATAAGCACAATGCCAATTGCAGGCATTGTTCGGATTAAGATTTATACCGACCGATACACCACCTGCTCTGCGTGATATAACTGGATAAACATAAGTCATACCAGCCGCGTTACGATCATGATTTTTGCTATTCAATACACCCTTCACAATGCGGCAGCCTTGCACATCGCAGATGTTAAGGTCTTTACATCATCACTGTTCATCACAAAAGGTGGCATGGTATAAAGCAACTTTCCAAATGGACGCAGCCATACACCTTGCTCAATTAAGTACGCCTGAACCTTTTGCACATTCACAGGCTCTTTCATCTCAATCACACCCATCGCTCCCAATACGCGCACATCCACCACGGCGGGATTATTTCGACATGGAGAAAGCCCATCGGTTAATTGTTTTTCAATGGCTTGCACACGTTGCAGCCACGGTGAGTCCAGTAAGAGTCGAAGCGAGGCAATCGCAACCGAACATGCCAAAGGGTTTGCCATAAAGGTTGGGCCATGCATCAGCACTCCGTTACCATCGGCATGAATACCTTCGCACACCTTGGCGGAACACAATGTTGCCGCCAAACTCATATAACCACCGGTCAACGCTTTGCCCACACACATAATATCAGGTTGAATATCAGCATGTTCACAGGCGAATAATTTACCTGTGCGCCCAAATCCTGTGGCAATTTCATCCACAATCAACAATATATTATACTCATCACAAAGCTCTCGAATCTTCTTTAACAATTCAGGTGAATAAAATCGCATGCCGCCAGCACCTTGCACAATCGGTTCAACAATCACTGCGGCTAATTCCATATAATGAGCTTTGATGTTCGTCTCAAAGGCTTCGATAGTCACATCTGAAAAATAATGCTGCGGCAAGACATCCCCAAATAGGTGATGCATACCTGAAACTGGGTCACATACCGACATCGCTCCAAAGGTATCACCATGATAAGCATGCTTGAGAGCCAATAATTTGGTTTTTCCCGTCTTTCCTTGCGCTTGCCAGTATTGCAATGCCATTTTCATGCCAACTTCCACAGAAACTGAGCCTGAATCGGAAAAAAATACTTTCTCCATCTGATTCGGAACGATCGAAAGAAGCAACTCGGCCAGCTCTGCCGCAGGGCGATGCGTCAAACCACCAAACATCACATGCGACATATTCTTTAATTGCACTTCAATGGCGGTGTTGAGTTCAGGTACATTGTAACCATGAATCGCACACCACCACGATGCCATGCCATCAATCACTTCCTGCCCGTCTTCAAAGGTTAAACGCACACCCGATGCCGATTTTACAGCGTAAACAGGTGCAGCCTCTTGCATCGAAGGACTCATTGAAGCATAGGGATGCCAAACATGCTCGCCCTCAAAAGGCAACCAGTCAGGCTGTTGCAAGTGTTTCTCCAATCAAACACAGCGTCAAACGCTCCACCACCACAGCCTTACCTTCCACCGATGCACCTTTGAGAAGTTTTTCCGCATCCTGTAATAAGGCAACCGCTTTGGTTAAATCAGCACCTTGCCATTGTTTCGCTTCCTGCTGTATTTTGCTGCGAGCATCGCCAAATACTTTGGCTGCTTGCAAGGGGTTACGGTGCCCTTTGGCCTGATGCCAGCGGTACATCAACAACTGTTGAAACCGTGTGCTCAGCCATGAGTGCAACTGCACTTCATTAACCTTTTGATCACGCAGCAGACGTAAAACCAAGCCCACCGCCGCCTTATCTTTCATTGCAATCGCATGCACCCATACATCCAAATCATCAGGGGCACGTTCACCCAACAACGCTGTCATCACTTCTTGGTTTAAGGGTTCCCCTTGTCCTCCATCATACAAATGCAGTCGTTCAATCCATTGTCTTGCCGCCAAGCGCATACCACAAAGCTGCTCTGCTACCATCGGCAAGGCATTCTCATCAATATTTAAGCCCGCTTTTTGCACTTCACCCTGCAACCATTGGTGGAATGCGCGCACATCAGGCTGTTTAAACTCACAATGAGCCACATCTGATAATATCTGTATTTTTTTGTGTAGTAGCTTTTTCCATGCAATTTCAGGCGCGCAAATAATTAACCGGTTCGAAGATTCAACAGAAGCGGCTAATTTTAATAAATATTCTGTTTGTTTGGGCGTCGCCGATTCGGCATTGCGTACCAATCCATAACATACCGTTGCGCCAAACAACCCTTGATTTCGACTCTCTTCTTCAAAACGCGTCAACTCAGAAACATCAAGCCGTAACCGTACTGCTTGTGCATCCCCAGCTGCCAACAAGGCATCTGCAGCTTCATTGAGCGCATCACGATCTTCACCGCTTAGGTAATAACAGCGATGCTCAAGCTGTGATAACTGCGATGGCGCTATTTTCATTTAATCTTAAAAACCTGAGCGCAGGCGAGCTAATGCTTTCTGAGACCATTCATCTCGCAAGGATTGTAATACACGCTCTTTTTGCGCTTCAATGGCTACCGCACCACCTGTTGCAAACACATCGCCTGAAACACGAATGCTTTCCGACACCCACAACTCTTTACCCGATTGTAAAACCCGCAATGATGCCGAAATAGTAACCCTATATTGATTGGCAATCCCCGACGTATCAAAGGCTGATACTGTCATCGCTTCAGAGACTTGCTCCATACGTATTTCAACAGCATGACTTGTGGCATCATCCATTACCTGATTAATATTCACAACGGGTATATCACCCGACTGCACGAGCTTTTGCCGAAAAACAGATGATAATTTTCCAGCATTGGCTGCTGCAATAATCACAACCTGCGAGGCATCTTTGGGAATCACCCCCGAATCCTCGCCTTGCCCCACCAAGTGGTAACCACAGGCATTTAATCCCAATATAAGCACACACGTTAAAAGTAGTGATTTCATGCTGGGCGTACCACAATATTGAGTAAACGACCTTTTACCAAAATAACTTTCACAATTTGCATGCCCTCAAGCCATTTCGCAACAGCACTGTCTGCTTGCGCTAATGCCAGAGCTGTATCCTGATCCACACCTGTAGGAACCATGACTTCCCCACGTTTTTTCCCTTGAATCTGAACCACCAAGGCAACCTCATCTTGCACCAAGGCTGCGGCATCCACTTCTGGCCAACCCATGATGACTGCATCTTTTTCAAAGCCTAGTTGCTCACCACATTCACAGGCAAAGTGTGGCACAAACGGACTCAACATTTTCACCAGTGCTTGCAAGCCTTCTTCAAAGGCGGCCTTGCCTGCAACACCTGTTATTTCATACGACTGCAAAGCATTCGCTAACTCCATTTGTGCAGCAATCGCCACATTAAATGCAAAGCCATGCTCAAAGGCACGGGTAACTTTTTCAATCGTACTATGAATTATACGGCGTAAATCCTTTACAGATTTTTCATCATCACCTTTACCATCAACATTGACATCCATCTTTTCAAACAAACGCCACACGCGGTTTAAGAAACGATGCGCACCTTCCACACCTGAATCTTCCCACTCTAAATCTTTCTCTGGCGGCGCTGCAAAAAGCGTGAACAAACGCGCCGTATCACAACCAAATTTTTCGATGATCGCATTTGGGTCAACAGTATTGCCTTTGGACTTGGACATCTTCGTGCCATCCATCAGCACCATGCCTTGCGTCAAAAGATTTTTAAATGGCTCAGAATCCACTTTATCACCATCAAACAAGCCCACATCACGCATCAGTTTATGATAAAAACGAGCATACAAAAGATGTAAAACGGCATGTTCTACACCACCAATATATTGATCTACAGGTGCCCAACGCTGCATATCCTCTGCATTCACCATCGCCGTATCACAGCGAGCTGATATATAACGATTCATATACCATGATGATTCCATAAATGTATCAAAGGTATCGGCTTCGCGCTGTGCGGGCTTGCCACATGTTGGGCAATCCACATTCAAAAAGGCTTCACATTCAGCTAACGGCGAAGAACCACCCGTTGGTTGCAAATCTTCAGGCAATACCACAGGCAAATCTTTTTCAGGCACTGCAACCGCCCCACAATCATCACAATGAATAACTGGAATCGGCGCTCCCCAGTAGCGTTGACGAGAAACCAACCAGTCTCTCAAGCGATATTGAATCCGCTCTTCGCCCTTTTCATGCGCTGCCAGCCATGCCGTAATGCTTTGTTTAGCCTGCGTGGAATCCAAGCCATCAAATTCGCCTGAATGAATCAAGACACCGGCATCTGTAAATGCTTCTTCATCAACATTGGCATCGCCAGCTACGTTGGTAATCACCTGTTGAATGTTTAATTTATATTTCCTAGCAAAGTCATAATCGCGTTGATCATGCGCAGGCACGCTCATCACGGCACCTGTGCCATAACCCATCAATACAAAGTTCGCCACCCACACAGGTACAGACTCACCAGAAACGGGGTGAATCGCATTGATTCCGAGCGACATGCCTTTCTTTTCCATGGTCGCCACATCGGCTTCTTTGGTTGAGATCGTGGCACATTCTTTCAAAAACGCTGCCAGTTCAGGGTTGTTTTCAGCAGCTTTGATGGCTAAAGGATGCGCGGCGGCAACAGCCATATAGGTCACTCCCATCAAGGTATCAGGACGCGTGGTGAAAATATCCAAAACCTCATTGCTTTCTTCAATAGCAAAGGAGACTTCTGCACCTGATGACTTGCCAATCCAGTTACGCTGCATACCCACAACTTTTTCAGGCCAACCTGACAACTGATCCAAGTCATCTAACAACTGTTCAGCATAATCGGTAATTTTAATAAACCATTGTTTCAAATTCTTTTTCACCACCGCGGTATCACAACGCCAACACACGCCATCAACCACCTGTTCGTTGGCAAGCACCGTATGACAAGGGTCACACCAGTTAACTTCGGCTTCTTTTTGATATGCCAAGCCTTTTTCCATCAGCTTGGTAAACATCCATTGTTCCCAGCGATAGTATTCAGGTTTACAGGTGGCAATTTCTCGCGACCAATCATACGACAGCCCCAAACCCTTTAGCTGCACACGCATTTGATCAATATTGGCATACGTCCATTCCGCAGGCGGGCGTTGATGTTTGATCGCTGCATTTTCCGCTGGTAATCCAAAAGCATCCCAACCAATGGGGTGCAACACATTAAAGCCCTGCATACGTTTATAACGCGCTACTGCATCGCCCAAACAATAGTTGCGTACATGGCCCATATGCAGGTTGCCTGACGGGTACGGAAACATTTCTAGGCAATAATAATTTTCACGTTGATCATTTGTGTCATCCGAAGGTGCATCGATACCCGATTCAGCCCACTGCTTTTGCCACTTTGTCTCAATACCCTGTGCATCATAATGCTTATGTTCGAAATTTCCTGAATGACTCACCCGTAACTCTCCTGACGACATACGTGTCTTACTCAACTCAGGGGCAATGCTGCTGACGAACATCAAGAAAGAAAAGCACTAACCACATATTGATTATATCACAAAGATTCGCTAGAACCCGAACCATGGACGTATCATTGTTTTTCCCTGTTGCAGGAATCATTACACTTTTTAGTGCGTACCTTGTCTGGATCCGCGTTTTAAAAGGTGAGACTTCGCACCACCCGCGTTATGAATCATTGCTGATGACGCTACAAAGCTTAGCAACGCTATTCACACTAAGCGGCATTGCTTTATTGCAACCAATCACCAGCCATGGCATTCACTTTACTTTGGTGGCTGCTGCTGCAACTGCAACACTCTTTGTTCAAGTCATGTATTTATTTGGCCTACTACGCCATGGTATTCAAGGCCTAGGGCTCTTTTTATTGCCTGTCATTGCGGTATTATTATTAATTATCCCCATGCTTCCTGAGGCTGCTGAAAGCAGCGCTATTGAGACAACGTCTATATTGCATAGCAGCCACCTACTCATATCTATGCTGGCTTATGCTGTACTCACCATGACGGCATTCCATGCCGTGATGCACCTATTACTTGACCAAGCACTCAAACAAAAACGCATTCACCCCGTAATTCAGGCTATGCCTCCATTGGTCAAGTTGGAAAACCTTATGTTGGCATTATTGCGCTGGTCCGTCTGGCTCATTGCTTTAAGCATTTTGACTGGTTTGGTATGGCAATGGGTTGATTTTTCTCACTTTGCCTTATTCACACATAAAATTTTACTAGCACTGATTTCATTCGGTGTACTATCTTGGCTACTTAGCTATCAGAAAAAAGCTGCTTGGCATGGTCGCCGTACCAGTCAATTGATTCTTACCGCCTATTGTCTGATGTTATTAGCTTACTTTGGTGTACATTTAATTCAAGCTTGGCTGGATTAAGCATACTGCCTTTTTCCGTCTATCATGACTGAACTGGAAATTTCACTTCCTGTAGCCAGCATTATTTTAGTGCTTTTATTGCTGCTCTCCGCCTTTTTTTCAAGTTCTGAAACAGCCTTAACAAGAGCAAGGCGCGTACGTTTACACATTCTTAGTCAAAACGGTGATGATGGAGCCAAGCGTGCCGAGCAATTATTAAAAACACCCGAAAACATCTTATCTGCTATTTTATTGGGCAATAATTTTGTCAATTTCGCAGCATCTAGTCTTACAGCAGCCATATTTGTCGTAGCATTTGGCGATGCAGGCATCATATATGCCACGATTGCCATGACAGTTATCGTGGTTATTTTTGCTGAAGTATTGCCCAAAACCATTGCCGTAGCCTATGCCGAACCGATTGCTTGCAAAGTTTCTGGCCCGTTACAATGGGTCATGCGAATTTTTCACCCCATCATTGTAGGGTTAATGGCCATTGTAAACATACTCAAGCGCATACTTCGTATTCCCCAACGCCAAGAGGTGGGCTTTAGCCATCAGGAGTTGGCCGCCATGGTCGATATTAGCGCTGAATCCGGCATGCTGGATGATGCCCGCGAACAAATGCTGGCAAGCAGCCTTAGTTTGCATGAAATTCCCGTAAAACAATTGATGGTTCCACGCAAAGGCATGATCATGTTAGATGCTAATCAAAGTGTTCAAGCATGTAAAAAGCATGCCTTAAACCAGCCTCATTCTCGTTATCCCGTTTTTTTATCACAAAGCGATAATATCCTCGGTATTATTCACCTGCGAGAGCTCATTAAACTGGATGACTCAGAGCAACCATTAGCACATGCCATCATTTGGCAAAGCCCACTTTACACACCCAATAACCGCCATGCTTTAAGTCAATTATTTGATTTTCAGAGCAAACACCAACATATGGCGATTGTGGTCGATGAATTTGGAGATATTGAAGGACTTATTACACTTGAAGATATTATTGAAGAGATTGTCGGTGAAATTGTCGATGAATCCGATATTCCAACTTCATCTGAAGTGTGGAAGCAGCCTGATGGCTCATTGGTCGTTACTTCAACTGCCAACGTTCACGATATTAACCAGGTTCTAGATAGCAATTTGCCCGAAGATGGTGCAACAACCATTGGCGGTCTTATTGTACAGACGCTGGGAGACCAACCCAAAAGAAGGTTAAGCCTGCCTATTAACGATGTTCAACTGGAAGTTTTAAGTATTGAAGATGCATGGATTCAGCGCGTTCGTATCGTCAAAGCACCCAACAGCAATCAAACAGCCACTAGGCGCTAGGCAGTAAACCCACAAGACGTTTTTGAAGCGTCAATAAATCAGCCCAAACTTTCTTTTTCGCTTTTGGCGAACGCAACAAATATGCAGGGTGGTACGATACCCATACGGGAATACCACGATAACTGTGCCACTCTCCACGCAAATCATGCAATACAGCATCCGTTCCTAATAGTGCCTGTGCTGCAACACGTCCCATCACACATATCACTTTAGGTGAAACGCTATCCAGCTGTGTATCCAACCAGATACGGCATGCATCCAGTTCATCCTGCTTAGGGTCACGATGATTGGGTGGCAAACACTGTAAAATATTTAAACTATAAATCTGTTCTCGATCCAAGCCTATCGCCATCAACATGCTATCAAACATGTTTCCTGCATCTCCTACAAAGCTTGTTCCGAGTTTATCCTCTGCACTATTGGGAGCTTCACCCATGAACAACAAATCAGCATCATGCTTACCCTGACCAAACACAACATGCTGGCGAGACTCTGCAAGCACGCAGCGCTGACATTGCAAGGCTTCCACGGCTATGCTCTGTAGGTTCATTGTATTCATGCTGGCTGCTTTCATCGAGTCAGCCTGTAACTCAAGCAACGGCACATCAGTCGTCAAAACCTGAGTGATCGGTTGTTCTTCTCTGCTTGGCCCATTCTCTGAACGAACAAGGGAAACTGGTGTTTGCACACCAATTTCCCTTAAATACCTTTCTACAAAATCAACTTCGAACATATTCGTCGCGATAACAATCAGCCCAACAAAATATCCACTTTGGTCGTTGAACCCAAATATACAGGTACACGTTGATGCAGTGCTTCAGGCTGTAAATCCAATACTGCCACACCATCACTACTCATCGATTTGCCACCAGCCTGTTCCATAATGAAGCCCATAGGAATTGCTTCATACAACAAACGCAATTTACCTGTCGTATTTTTACTATCTGCTGGGTACAAAAATACGCCGCCTTTCAAAATCGTACGATGCATATCAGCCACCATCGCACCTACATAACGCATGCCCAAGCCAGTTTCAGCTTTCAAATTTTCAAGTTTTGCACCCATATTATCAGCCCACTGATCTGCATTGGACTCGTTTACTGAATAATAACCACCTGTTTCAGGGATGCGCATATTACCATGACTTAATTCAAAACGTGCCGTTGCTGGATTGAATGTATAACCATCCACACCTGCGCCTACTGAACAGACCAACATGGTTGATGGACCATACAATACATAGCCAGCAGCAATCACTTCGCGTCCGCTTTGCAACGTATCCGATACATGCGGGCGTTCTGTATTAGCAGTCTTGCGTTTAACAATAGAAAAAATTGTTCCTACAGGCCCATCCACATCAAGGTTAGAAGAACCATCCAGTGGGTCTACCAATACCAAATAATCTGCACTGGCATACTCTTCAATAACCAATAGCTCTTCTTGCTCTTCAGAACCTACCGCACAGACAAAACCAGTCGAGCGCATTTCATCAAGAAAAATTTCATCAGACAACACATCCAAAAGTTGCTGCTGTTCACCTTGAACATTTTCACCGCCAGCTTCGCCCAATGCGCCTCGAAACACAGCGCCGCGCAAAACTGCTGCAATTTCTATGGCAGCACGCCCCACACCCTGAATCACAGGCATCATCGTTGATCCGTGTTCACCCTGTTTAGCAATGTTATTCAATGTCAGTGGCATATAGCCCTCCCGTCCGTTCATTAACCCCAGCTACTTATCAACTACTTTTAACTATAAATGCCTAGTCCAAATACACGCAATACAACGTCACCAAGAGCCATCTAAAGACATCCATCATAGAATATAGAGTAAGCCGAATAATTACCTGCACGCACCCTAGCAAAATTTAAAAATAGATACAAAAAAAGGCTGCATATCCAAAGATATACAGCCTTTAAAGTGGCGGAGCGGACGAGACTCGAACTCGCGACCTCCGGCGTGACAGGCCGGCATTCTAACC
>Ga0316202_10001109_pt1 | contig 22760 bp, 29 predicted proteins | sample 3monrhotite_MG_FD_204934 | JGI IMG/M metagenome (GOLD analysis project Ga0316202, IMG submission 204934) | Microbial mat bacterial communities from mineral coupon in-situ incubated in ocean water Damariscotta River, Maine, United States -... | ecosystem: Environmental > Aquatic > Marine >... | reverse complement strand
AAAAGTTATTGGAGATGCAGGAGAGTTTGACGTCTCTGCAGGAGAGACTGGCAGCAAAAGATGAGCAAATTGCTGAATTGACGCATCTGGTTGCGGAGCAGTCACGTAAGCAGCAAAAATTAGCAGCCAAAAAATCAGCGCCAGTTGTTAATAAAGTAGTTCCAGTGATTAAAAAAATCAGACCGGTAGCAGAGAAAGCAGTAGACAGGTCTATTTTTGAACCTATCCAGTCGGCTCAACCTGTTGTAAACAATAAGCAGCCAGGTTGGGTGATTGTGATTGCCTCCGTTGCTACACGTGCAGCTGCAGATAAAGCATTAAAAGGACTGAAGGCCAATGGCATTAATGCCGAGGTTAATCCGACAACAGTGAAAGGAAGACCCTGGTATCGCATTCGTATCAGTGGATTTAGCAGTCGTCAGAAAGCCAATGCGAAAAAAGCTGAACTGGCCAAACAGCATGGCATCAAAGATACATGGATTCATAAACCCGGCTAAGGCGGTTGAGTAAAGAGCATGCCTGATGTTTTAAACAGACTGACATTAAACAGTCCTACATGCAGGCTGGAAGCGGCTGCTGGTGAGCTTATTCTGCTCATCGGTGATGTGGGCAGTGGTAAGTCTCTCTGGTTGAAGCGGATGGCTCAACTCAAAGATATGCCTGATGGGTTGACGTGCAATATGGCCGATTCTGCGCCAGTGGTGCGCATGTTATTTGATCGCTTTCCCTGTAGCTGGTTGGGGCAGACTGTAGAAGAAGAGTTGATGTTTGGTCTTAAAGAACCATGTTCACTACTTCAGCTTGAGGAAATATTGATGAAGTGGGGTTTGAAGGGTGTAAACCTTTCAACCGAACCACAATCATTAAACCGTTTGCAAAGCATACGTTTGTCACTCGCGGCTATGGATTTGGCAAAACCTGCATTGATCTTGTTGGATAATCCTTCGGCAGCACTGTCGGAGCAGATGGCGCTGGAATTATCAAAGGATATTGCTCTCTGGCTGAACAGTTTGAATACAATCGTGGTCGTCGCTACGAATCGCTGGCAGGATTGGCGTACTGTGGTTTCACAGACTTGGCATGTGAAAAGCCCTATGGATTTGCCAGAGTGTGTGAAATAATCGATGACCGTTGCAATAGAAGGAACAAGCATGACAGATAAAGTTCATTTTTCATTCGCATTAAGTCCGCGAATGCGTTCGTTTATCGAGTTGCGCGATGGGCTCAACTGTCTTGATAAAGCCTATGCTGATCAACTTGGTTCCAACTGGTTACACGCAGCATGTGATTTGCGGGCCTCCATACTGGGTGATCATGGTCGTAAAAATGGCATTCCTGAAGTGATTGGCTTGTTTAAAGATATGAAGAAATATCTAAAAAATCTGGCTGATGATGTACCCAAATACCGTGAGCATATTTTACAATCCTGTGATCATATCGATTTTATTGTTGCCCAGCTTAAACCGGGGCTGCCTGAGGCGTGCCAGTATTTAACGCAGGATGCGTTAGTGAATGCTTACCTTAATACGCAGAAGAAACACGATTGGTTAGGGCATAAGCTATGTATGCAACAGAGTATAGGGGCGATCTGGAGACATGCGGATATGCGTACACAACCTCTGCATCAGGCGCTTGCCCCATTGAGTAATGCGATCAATAGCCTGAATGACATGTTGAATGATTTTGTCGGTTGGGAAAATTGTATGGCCGTGGGTGGAACAGGGCAAATCACACCTGAACGTGGCAAATCCTTTGGTTTGTTGGTGATTGCACTGCCGACCAGTGCCGTTGCAGAAGGCGTGGTTCCGGATATTTCAGGCAATAAGCTGGCTATTCGTTTACGCTTTCAACGTTGGGCTCCGGGTGAAGCAAGCAATGATTTTAATGAGGATATTCCGTACGCCATGATGTTAGTGCCGATTGGAAATTGATATGACGAATGAAGCAAAGCCGACTATGAAATTCTCTTGTCCTATGTGTAAAAAAGTAGTTAAACGGACTAATGATGACTTTCCTTTTTGCTCTCCGCGTTGTCGCACCAATGATCTTGGGCAATGGGCTTCAGGTGAATATCGCATCGCAGCTGAACCGGTGATTATTTCTGATGACTTCGAAGGATATTGAGTAGATATCTCATCAAACGATATGCGTTTAATACTTGCTTCAACTTCACCTTATCGCGCTGAACTCCTGCAACGATTAGGGCTCGATTTTGAGCAGATGAATCCTGACTTTGTAGAGGCGCGTCCTGGTTCCATGCCGCCAGATGACTTGGTGCGATACAATACACTGGGCAAGGCGCATAGCCTGTTCTCATCTGATGCTCTTTCCGCCTCTTCTGATCTTTCCATTATCGCTTCAGATCAAATTGCCGTGTGTGGATCCACCGTGCTTGGGAAACCTGGAAATATTGAAAATGCCTGTGCGCAATTGGCTCTATTATCTGGGCGATCAGTCACGTTTTTAACCGGTTTGACTGTATTGAGCAGGACGTCTGAGTTTTATGAAACGATTCCCTTTCAGGTGCATTTCCGGACATTATCAAGGGTAGAAATAGAAACCTATGTCCATATTGAAAAACCGTTGAATTGTGCTGGCAGTTTTAAGTCGGAGGGCTTAGGTATTACTCTTTTTGAAAGGCTTGATGGAGATGACCCAACAGCGCTGATCGGGCTTCCGCTCATTCGTTTAAGCCAATGTTTGCAACCATTGTCATTATTGGCCACCAAGATGACGAAGGAAAAAGTGCACCTGAGATGATAGTGTGATGAAGGAATCATTCATCAGATAAATGATGCCGGGCATACCAAGTGCCATGGTGAGCAGACCCAATCCAATAGTAAGTGGAAAGCTGACGAAAAATACCTGAATCTGCGGAACCGCACGGGATACCAAGCCAAGTGCAATAAAGACAAACGTGAGCAGTAACATGATGGGTGCGGCTATTTTGAGGGCTAAAACAAACATCAGTGCGGCTGCATCCGTTAATTCCAGAAAGGCAGGGAATGACCAGGGGTGATTGATGGGAAACAGCGTGAAAGAGTCGATCAATGCATGAATAAACATATGATGTGCACCGACTACAAGCCATAATAACATGGCCAGGGTAATCGTTAATTGTGAGATCACCGATTGTTGACTGCGGGTAACAGGATCAAACACATTGGCAACCGTCATGCCCATCTGAAAACTCATCAATTGCCCTGCGAACTGGGCTGAAGCAAAGATCAGTTGAGCGAACAGGGCAAGGGCGCCGGCAATCAGCATCTCCTGCATTGCAATAATGGCAAAGACAATGGGATTGATCGGTATAGTGGGGACTTGATCCTGCACAATAGGAAAAATAAGCAGGCTGATCATTACAATAAAACCAATTTTAACCTGCGTAGGGATCAACTGGTGCCCGAGCACAGGCAACAAAATCAGCATCGTGCCTACTCTCAGCATAACCAGAGAGGCTACAATAATATGCTGGACATCAAACCATGGGAAATCCATTTTTAGGTCATCTTAGTGTGTTAATTGGTAATGGTGGGGATCATGTTAAAAATATCACGGGTGAAACTAACCATTTTTTCTGTCATCCATGGAGCTGCTATGATCATGGCACCAAAAACAGCAATAATTTTGGGCACAAATGTCAACGTCATTTCCTGAATTTGGGTGAGGGCCTGAAATAGTGAAATGGCAACACCTACAGCCAGTGCAACGACCAGCATGGGCAGAGAAATAAGCAAAATCATTTTGACTGCTTCACTGCCGATTTGAATAACTGAATCAGGTCCCATAATCTCTTAAGAGCAAAGGTGATGCCACAATGGATGATGAACATAGCAGATCATTGCAGCACTACATTTTGAAGCTTGCAAGCAGGTTGGCGGTGATAAGGTGCCAACCATCAACCAATACAAACAGAATGATCTTCAGCGGTAAGGAGATCATCACTGGAGGTAACATCATCATCCCCATCGACATCAATACACTGGCAACAATCAGATCAAGAATAACGAAAGGAATATAGATCAGAAAGCCGATTTCAAAGGCGGTGCGTAGTTCTGAAATAACAAATGAAGGAATCAACACGTGCAGTGGTGTGTCTTCTGCTTTGGCGGGCTTCTCCATTTTTGCAGCATTCAGGAACAGTATAAGATCATCCTCTCGCGTCTGTTTCAACATGAACGAACTTAAGGGGGCGATGGCACGATCAACAGCGACGGATTGGGTAATATCTTCGTTGAGGTAAGGTGTGATGGCTTGAGTGTCAATTTTTTGCCATACAGGCATCATAATGAATATGGTCAGAAATAGAGCCAGACCAACCAGAATCTGATTCGGTGGGGCTTGCTGCGTACCCAGGGCTTGGCGCAGAAAGGCAAAGACGATAAGGATGCGTGTGAACGATGTCATCATGACCAGTATTGAGGGCGCGAGGGTCAGGATTGTCATCATGGCAATAATCTTCAGGCCATTGAACCAGGCATCAGGATCTTCGCTTTCTCCTAAGCTGAATGAAAGGCTAGGGATGTCAGCTGCATTTGCCATGCCAGGGAAACATGCGACCAGACAGAGTGATAAGAACAGAATCAGCTGTTTATTCATCTTGCCCAGCCTTTGTCTTATTGAAAGTCTGGTCGCTGTGCAACTGCACCATACCTCCGGGAGAGAGGCCAAGTAGATAGTGCTGATCTTTATGGCGCACTTCGACAATGCTATTTTTACTATCAATGTAAAAGCGTTGAACGATTTTGAGGTCACGTTGAATCGGACCACCTTGATGAAGGTTTAAACGACGCATGCCCCATACCAGAAGGGCAAAAATGCCCAGCACCAGTGCCAGCCCTAACATAGATTGCAGTAACATCGATAACATGTTGGTTTCCATTACTTAGTCCCTTGGACTGTTTACGATAGGCTTTGAATGCGAGCAGAAGCGGATACGACTTCAGTGATGCGAACACCCAGTTTGTCACCTGTAGATACAACTTCACCCTTGGCGAAAATACTGCCATTGGCCAATATCTGCACTTCTGCATTGGCCTCTTTATTCAGTTCTATCACCATGCCTTTATTCATGCGGGCAATTTGATGTAGTGGCATTTTAACGCGGCCAAGCTCTACACTGATTTCCAGTGGTACATGCATGATGGTTTCAAGGTTGGCTGCTTGCCCCCCGCCTTGCAGCGTATCCTGGGTGTTGTCTATTGCATTATCGGTCATGATTGGCCTCCATTGTCAATTGGATCTAAAATCTCTGCAGCCAAAGCACCATCCTTTTCACCCGCTCTGGCTTGAAACAGAGGAACACTTTCCACCCATATAGAACATGGGTCATTTACTCTGGTCGTAAGTGGTAAAAACTCACCGGGTTTAAGTGCTAGGAAAGCACCAATATCTATCTGGCATCTCCCCATTTCAACACAGAGGTTGGCTGATGTCCGGGCTAGTTGCTCCATCAAATTATCAGACCACTCGTTGTCTGTATTTGTCGGTTCATCACTAACTGCGACACGAAGAATCTCTAACATGGGTTCAAGAAAAGAGCGGGGGTAGTGTATGCCCATTTGACAGGTTAATTCGTCGCTGATTTTAACATCGAAATAGGTGGTGAAGCATTTTTCCATTGCGCCTGTCATGGCTAAAAACTGGGGGTCGTGGTCGATTTTAAATATTACAAATTCCAGTGGATGTACTGGCTTCCATAAGGCAGAGAGCGTCTGACCTATTTTATCAGAAATGCGCTCACTTAATTTCATTTCAACAGGTGATAAAGCTTCAGGATCACCTGTTGCTTCACCATCTCCACCAAGCATGGCATCAACATAAGCAACAATCATGGTGGTGTCGAAGGTAACCATCATACGACCATTTGCTTCGACCTCAAAGACGAAATAGACCTGTGGGTGATCAACGGTAATGAGCTCTTTGTAGAGAGTGCTTTCGAGTTTGTCCATTTTAACATTGATGTCGCGCCTGAACACTTCACCCCATTGCTCATCCAGCATTTCTATTAATCTTTCCTGCAGATTAACAAACATGGGATAGCGTTCCGGGCTATCTTCATCAACGTTGCTGAAGCAATAGGTATCTACATGTTCCGGTTGCGGCATAGGAGGCAGGGTTGCAAACATGGCATCAGTTTGCTCGGATGGTCCTATTTCAGCCATTAAGGCTTCAATTTCCTCCGGTGCAAGAATGGGTTCACTCATCTGTTGCTCCAGTATCTGTCGTGATGTCCATGTCCGATTGATTATTGAGACACGAAATCTGTGAAATAGAGGGTTATAATAGGTTTACCACCAACAGCTCGATTCATATGCCAGACAAGATCTTCTTTGAGTTTATATTTACCTTGTGGCGTGCGTATTTCAGAAAACTTTTTACTCATCAGGTGGGTGATCACCAGGTCGCGGACTTTTACAATTTTTGCATTTACTTTGGCTTGAGCTTCTTCATTGCGCACTTCTAATTTAATTTTTGTGCGCAGGAATCGACTTTGGTCAGTATCAGCCAGATTGACGGTAATGTTTTCAAGATCCATCAGTACCGAAGCAGCGTCTGTTTCATCTTCAGCTTCTGGTATTGTGGTTTGATCTGTTTGTTCAACCTTGGAGGATGCGGATTCAGCCGGTGTTTCGATGCTCATCAATTTCCATGCAACAAAGCCACCTACAGCCAGTACGAGTACCAATAAAACCAGGTTGATGATAGGTAAAATGCCACCACCTGATTTTACATTCTCTTCGCTTGTCTCGTTATCTGCCATGATCATCCTCCACGTTCATCGTGTCTTTCTTCCTGTATGCGGTCATGTTCTGTTGTCACTCTTTTGAAATAACAATATCAACACGTCTGTTTTTATTGCGCCCGAATGGTGTTGCTTCTGTTGAAACCGGGCGAGAGGGGCCGTATCCGGCAAGAGACAACCGCGACGCACTTACCCCTTCATCTTCGAGTATATGCAAGACTGATGCCGCTCTGGCTAAAGAGAGTGTCCAGGGGTCAGCAAACTGGCTATCCGTCAAATCTGTATCAGCATTGGTATGACCCTGAACACTGATCTTACCGGGCGACATCGCTAACATTTGTGCCAATTTCTGGATGGACTTGGCATGCTCGGGTTTAAGTTTTGCAGAGCCTTCTTCAAATAGGACAGCATCCGGTATTCTAAGGTAAAGACGATCTTTAACGATGATCCCTTTGACCTTGTGCTTTAAGGTACTGTTTTGTAATAACACTTTACTGTTTTGACGCATCGCCAGCATGAGCTCTTCAGCAGAAACAATTTTTTGCATTTCAAAGGGAGGCATGATTTGCAGTTCGGTTTTGGAGCCAGCATTGAGTACGGATACAGCGTTTCTAAATGATGTCTCAATGTCTGAAAGGCCAGTTTTATCCATAGTGGACATGGAAATTAACAGGATAAAAAAGGTTAACATGAGGCTGACCAGATCTGCAAAGGTGGTCATCCACGCCTCTGTGTTAGGCTGATATACGACAGGCCATTTTTTCTTTCTGGCCATTAGAAACTACTGCTCGGGGCTTGAATTGCTGGCCGTTGTTTTTGATGGATTTGACCTTTTTGTACATTTTTATCGGTCGTAGGTCTAAATTTCAACATGATATCTACTCGGCGACTGAGTTCAGGGTGATTTGCAATGGGATGTTTATCGCCCATGCCTATGGCAATCATGCGTGTATTAGCAACGCCACGCTCAAAGAGTGCATGAAACACACTCATCGCTCGGGAGGCAGAGAGCTCCCAGTTGGAATGATAACCTGATCCCCGGGTGGGTGTGTCATCGGTATGGCCTTCAATTTTTATTTCAATGACTTCCGGGCGTTTAAAACTTTCAGCGAGTTTGTCGATGAATGGCATGCTTTCAGGAGATAGTTCGACCTGTCCCGCTTTGAAGGCAATATGTTCACTAAAGCGAACGCGCACCGTATTTGTATCTAAAGGTAATGCTGTCATGGCTCCATCAAGACCGAGACTTTTGGAGATGTCTGTCAATTCTTTGGCGGTTCTTTTAGGTGCGGTTGACCCTTCCACAATATCTCGAGTAGGCAGTGCAGGGCCATCGCCTTGCGACAGGTTTGCACCGCGAGGCATCGGATTGAATGTGCCTGCCAATGAGCCGATCGCAGCTAGCCGTTTATCCTCTACGATGACGGCATAGGATGTTAGTAAAATGAAAAATGCTAACATCTGCATCATGAGCTCTAGAAACAGTGCCGCCCCCGGATCCGAAGGGAACGGTATCGGTGCCGGTTTTTTTTCTCTGCTGGCCATATCTAATCCGTCACTTCAACCTTAATCAAATGATGACTTGCGTTCTTTTGGAGGTAAGTAGCCCAAAAGCTTCTGTTCCATAACGCGGGGGTTTTCTCCAGCTACTAGCGATTGAATACCAACCAGAATAATTTCGTGAATGAGCAGCTCTTCCTTGCTGCGTGTTTTTAATTTACCAGCCATTGGCAGGAAGAGGATATTGGCCATGAGTGCACCATAGAAGGTTGTCAGCAGCGCAATGGACATCGAAGGGCCAATAGAAGAGGGGTCGGACATATTCTGTAACATCAGCACCAGTCCCACCAAGGTTCCGATCATGCCCATTGATGGTGCATAGGTACCTAAAGATGTAAACATATCGGCGCCAACGGAGTGGCGATCGGAGATTTTATCCATTTCCATATAGAGGATATCTTCAATGGCATTGGGTTCCTGTCCATCAATGGCCATTTGTAATCCCTTGGACATGAATTGATTCTCAATACTTCCGACCTCGCTCTCCAACGCCAGAATACCATCTTTACGAACGGTCTGGGCAAGCTCAACAAGTTTAGCGATGACATCGGCACCTGCATCAACCTTGTACATGAATGTTTTCATCACAATGCCAATCACACCGATACATTTGGCTAAAGGATAACCAACCAGCAATACCCCGATTGTACCGCCGATGACGATCATCATGGATGGAGGGTCAATAAAACTGGGTAGTCCACTACCGATGGCGAACATCACCAAACCGAATGCAACGATAATTCCTATAAGGGTTGCTATATCCACGGAAACCTCCCGGATCCAATGCGTTGTTTTCCAAGCCTTGAAGCAGACAGGGAATTCTTTATCTTTTAATGGGACTTAGCAAGAAGCGTGCTAGTTTAATCAATTGATCGTGATGGGGTATAGCAGATAAAAGATATGTGTTTGAAATAAAGAAAGGTTTGTCGCAAATTTAGGGGGATATTGTTGAAAGAAAACCTTCTTAATCCCCGCTAGCAGGCTGCGAATTATGTGCACACAAACAAAATCGAGCAGCGGAGCGCGGCCGTTTTTTATGTTTGCGAGAGGGGGGGTAGGTCAGTTGTGAATCACAATTGGCACGATAGTCGAATGGGACGAGCTTCAGCTTGCCTGCAGGGTGAGGGCCACAGATGACCCGAATCAAAAAAAGGGCCTCTGAAACCAGAGGCCCTTTATTAAGTGTTGCAGTGTTAATTAATTGAAGATCGGGAAATGTGCACTTGATGCCATGAAGAAGAGCATAGGAATAGAGAGCATTGTATTGATGCGGCTTGCTATCAATGCTTTTTTACCAGCGGCTGCTTTTTCATCAGCACTGGCTTCAACCATGCCGATTACTTTTTTCTGATTTGGCCAGATAATGAAAGCGACATTGATCCACATGATAATACCAAACGTTGCGCCGATCATAATATCCATGCTGATTGCGGATGCACCACCTGTTTTCCATAAGCCCATCAGCAATAACAGGCCAAAGAAGACTGTTGCCATAGCAGAGAAGCGGAACCAGAAGAGTGCGCGGCGAACGATACTGCCAGCTTTAAACAGGTCAGCTTTAGTTTCAGCACTTACCCCGCCAAGAGAAGGTACCTGAACAAAGTTGAAATAATAGAGCAGGCCGATCCATATAATACCTGCGAGGAAGTGACCCCAGCGTGAAACTGCGCCAAGCATCTGTTCGGCACTAAGTCCGCCACCAGTTGCTGTTGCAGTAGCAATAAGCAGAGCCGTGAGTGCAAATCCAGCTATGATTGTAAGTTTATGATCTAATAACACTTTCATGCGTTTTCTCCATAATAGGGTAGTTCCCTCTGTTTTGTGCGAATAATACCCGATTATACAGCTCAGGTATTCTTTTTCAAAATATGGTTATAAAAGGGTAGTACTTATCAGATGATTAAGAGGGCTTAGTAGATAAAAAAAGCCGCCCAAAGGGCGGCTTTTCAAATAGACTATAAGCTGATGTCATCGTTTAAGGCGTTGACCGCCTGTTATGGCAGCAATGCATGTCGATTTTGGCAGTCTTATTTGTCGATGGAGCAGGCTAATTCTTCTTCAATTTTGGCGCCGCTTTCAACTTCATCAATAATTTTCTGGTAGTGTTCATTCACCGGGCAGCCACAGCCGTGCTGGGTTGTTGCATGCAGACGTGCCTGTTCCATGTGCCACTGTGCAACTTTCAAATGCTGATCAACGTTCATAATATTATCCTCTTTGCATGTATTTGATCGGGGAAAAGTTCCGATGAGCTGGAGAAGCTAGCACGAGAGTAGTAAAAAAAAAGAACGTTGAACGATTATCCATCTATTGCATGGGGTAATGCGTAGCTCTTGTTTCGTTAGTGTTGTGTTTAAATCCTATGCAAGTGGCTAAATATTGCATGTCGTTGTGCGATTGAGAGATAATCGGGACTGGCTTCGCAATTGAAGATGCATAATAATCGGTGATATTGAATTAAAAGGGGTAAAGATGGCTGATCAGCAAAAAAACTCGTGGAAACCTGGGAAACGTGATGCGATATTTCTGGCCATTGTTGCAGCGGTCGTGATTGCACTGGTACTGGGCACGACGGATAGAAAAACGATTGCTGTACCTGGTGATGATGTGCATCGATCGGTGACGAGTAAAGCTGCGTGTATGGAGTGCCATGGTACAACGGGTGTGCATCCACAACCACCTACGCATACTAAAATGGAAAGATGCTTTTTGTGTCATACGCAGCCAGAAGGCTGGGTAGGAGCACCTAAGTGAAACGCATTGGTATAAGCCTCAAACCTAATGACGAGCGCGCATGTAAAGTATTGAATGAACTGCAGGGTTGGTTGTTGGCAAAAGATTGTGAGCTCTTTATTGATAATAGTGTAGAGCACGGTCTTGATCTCGATGACCTGTGTCAATCGATGAGCCTGGTGCAGATGCTGGGACACATTGATTTAATGATTGTGCTCGGTGGTGATGGAACGCTACTACATGCTGCGCGTAATTTTATTGGCTCAGGTACTCCCATTCTGGGTATTAATCTGGGCCGTTTAGGTTTTCTTACAGAAACGCCTGTTGGTGATATGTTTGAAACTGTAGATGAGGTTCTCTCCGGGCATTTGGTTACTGAACGGCATTTTAGTCTTCATGCAGAGATTTGGCGTGGAGAGGCAATGCTGGCTAGTGGGCAAGCAATGAATGATGTGGTCATTGAACGCAGTGTACATCCGCGCATGATTGGATTTGAGATGTCCGTGAATAATCAATTTGTATTTCGCATGCGCGGTGATGGTCTTATTATAGCGACACCGGCGGGCTCTACGGCTTATGCACTCTCTGCCGGCGGCCCTATTGTTCATCCCAGCCTGAATGCCATCAGTGTAGTACCTGTTTGTCCGCACACCTTGTCAAATCGTCCTATTGTCGTATCAGCTGACGATGATATTGAGCTGCATTTGCGGGAATCACATCACTGTGCCTCTCTTAATCTGGATGGGCAGGAGTTGTTGCCCTTAGAAGAAGGTGATCGGGTGATTATTCGCAAGGGTGCTGATATTTCACTGGTCTATCTGCCGGATCGTCACTATTACGAAATACTTAGAAGTAAACTCAATTGGGCTGGACAGGTAGAAACGGGCTGATGCTCACATCTCTTACGGTTAAACAATTTGCACTGATTGAACATGTTCATCTGGATCTGCATGCGGGCATGACCGTGTTTACAGGTGAAACAGGGGCCGGTAAATCGATGCTGGTGGGGGCTCTAGGAGCTGTGTTTGGAGCGCGTGCAAGCAGTGATTGGGTGCGCCATGGTGCTGAAAAAACCGATGTTACTGCTGTTTGGCAAGGTGATGATCAACGCATAAGCCGTTTGCTGGATGCGCATGATATTGATGTTGAAGATGAGTTGATTCTCCGGCGTGTTGTAAATAAAGACGGGCGTTCTCGTGCTTATCTCAATGGTGTGCCCGTGGCATTGAAAATATTGCGTCAGATTGGTGATGTGTGTCTGGATTTTCATGGACAGCATGAACATCAGTCGTTGATGCAGCCCGGCGTTCAGATGCAGGTGGTGGATACGGCGCTCTCACGTAGTGCAAAGACAATATTGAACTATGTGGCTGACTCATTTAAGGCCTGGAAAAAGTTGCAGGATCAATTGCATACACTTCGTTCTGAGCGTGGTGACACAGAACAGCAGGCTATATGGATGCGTGAAGAGCTGGCCAGACTTGAGGCCCTGCAGGTTGAGCCGGGGCTGGCTGATGCATTGCAGATGCAGGTGGATGGCGGACGCCATCATGCTCAGGTTCAACAAGCAGCGGCCGAGTCAGTGATGTTACTCGATGATGCTGAGCCGTGTGTGCGTGGGATGCTGGCCAGGGTCAGTCAGGTGTTGGGGCCGGTGGAATCATTTCATCAGGGTTTGTCAGCAAGCAGGGCATTGATTGATCAGATGGATGCACTGCTGGGTGAAGCGGTACCTGAACTGCGCAGTGTCATGGATCAATCCTTTGATGCATCTGAATTGCAAGCGATTGAGGAGCGCCTTATGGCGCTGCATGAATCGATGCGCAGGCATAGCTGTGATGAGACCGGTTTGTTAAGGCTGATAGATGATTGGCAGCAACAACTGGCCAGGCTTGATACTGCTGGCTGGGATGAAGCCAGTTTGTTGCAGGCGGTAGAAGAGGCCGCATCAGATTATCGCAATCAAGCTGCTGCTTTAACTGATCAGCGCAGAACTGTTGCAGCAGATATTTGCATGCAGTTGCGTCCATTCTTAGATCGTCTGGCTCTGGCTGGTATGCAGGTGCGCTTTGATGTGACACCTGAAAAGGATGAAAAGCAGTGGCATGTCTCAGGTTGGGATGATATTACGATGAAAGTGATGTCCAATCCGGGCGAACCATGGCGTGATCTGGCGGCCGTCGCATCCGGTGGTGAAGTCTCCCGTCTGGTGCTGGCTCTCAAAGGCGGCGGTGCACTCGATGATATGCCAAACATTGCGGTATTTGATGAAGTTGATACTGGTATTGGTGGTGAGACTGCCTGGTGTGTAGGCGAACTGCTGGCATCAATGGGCAGAGAACGACAGGTGTTAGTGATCTCGCATCTGCCACAGGTTGCATCCTGTGCCGATCATCAGGTTGTGATTGGAAAACGTGAACAAGATGGACGTACATTAACGCAACTTGAACCTGTACTGGCCAGTGACAGGCTGCATGAAATTGCCCGCATGCTTGGTGGTGCCGATGAGAACGGTCTGCAGCATGCTGAAGCCTTTCTGCAACGTGGGCAGAGCATGTCATGACCCATCATATTATTGTACGCAACGCTAACGCATCCGATGTGCCGCATATCCATGCACTGTTAATCCCCTTCGCTGATAAAGACATTATTTTGCAACGCGATGAAGATAATATATTCCAGCATCTGCAGGAATTTCTGGTAGCAGAATGTGACGGCAAGATAGCAGGGGTGGTTTGTGCGCATATTTATGGCAAAAACCTGGCGGAGTTGCGATCTCTGGTTGTTGACCCTGAGTATCAGAAGCATGGTATAGGACGATTGCTAGTTGAAGGCTGTGAACGGTGGGTGAGAGATCTCGGTGTCGCGAAAGTGTTTGCTTTAACCTATGTGACCGGTTTTTTTACCAAGCTCGATTACCGGATTGTGAGTAAAGAGAGCCTGCCACACAAGGTGTGGACAGTGTGTGTACACTGTTCTCGTTTTGCACATTGTGATGAGGTGGCCGTTGAAAAAATACTTTCTGATGCGCCGATTATGCCGATGTCGATACTACCTATCATTGAATTGGATGGGTGAGTATTTAACTGTTTAAGGAATGCCCCGTATGTGCCTGATCCCTACGTGCCCGATCCGTATGTACCTAAAGGATTGCCCAGACACTGCGTTGAAATGTCACTCGGATTGAGATGAATATAAGTCTGAACTTGCCGTTAGTGCCCGGTCTTTAGTGAACCATGAGCTTTACCATTGTTATCAATGAGTAACGCTTTCTGTTTCAAGTGATTCTGTAGCTTTATTCCTTGTGATCCCTGTACAAATAGCGCTGTGCTCCATGCATCGGCAAGGGCCGCACTGCCAGCGATGATGGTGGCACTCTGTGCACCCATAGCGGGCCAGCCCGTTGCAGGGTTAATCAGGTGGTGATAGCGCTTGTGTTGGACCATGAAAAAACGTTCGTAGTCACCGGAAGTAACAATGCTGATGTCACCTTGCAGGTTCAGGGTTTCGATCACTTCCCCTTGCAGGCGAGGATGGCGAATACCGATACGCCATGGGCTCTCCCCATGTCTACCAATCAGTCGAATGTCACCACCGGCATTAATAATCGCATCTTCAATACCATGATCGCGTAGCATTTTTATGCCCTGATCAATGGCGTAACCCTTGGCGATAGCACCGAAATCAAGCTGGCAGTTGGCAGCTCTGCGTGACCATTTGTATTGGTTTTCCGTGATTCGCTGTTTCTCAAAACAGTGCAGAGGTGGCATGGCCTGCTTGATAGCCTCTGCAGATGGTGGAGAGGAGGGCATCTCATCGTTTGAAAAGCCCCACAGTAGATTAATGACGCCAAGACCTGGATTGAATGCACCACCGCTCTGTTGCATGATAGAGAGAGAGAGCTCTAATAACTGATTCACTTCATCCGGTAGTGCTACAGGCGTGTTGGGAGCTGTGGCGTTGAATGATTTGACTGCATTGGGATGATCCCCATAAATGGTGAACATATCTTCAATGCGCTGCATCTCATTGGCCGCAGCAGAGATCGCAGCTTCCACATCGTTCTGATCGTGATCACCCTTAACCACTGTGAATTTCACCAGCGTGCCCATGATAAAACGGGTGTCGTGCAGATCAGCCGGTGATGAGCAGGCCGTGAGCACAAAGAGAGATAGGATGAGCAGCGCTTTAAACATGCAGCCATACTTATCTGAATCAAGCTGCATGCAAGGTAAGGATTCATGCAATTGATCGGGATGAAGGGTTTCTAAGGCTATTTAATGTTATCATCGCCTGTGACATTGGATAACAAGCTCAAAGAGGGGAGAAGTGATGCGTAAACGGATGATTGGAAGAGAGAGTGAGCAGGCTGAAGAGGTGGCTCACAACTGGTTAAATCTGGAAGAGATCGCAGAGGCAGAGCTTAGCTCGGAACTTGAATCTTATCCGATTGAAATGGCTTTAAATCCTCAATCGGCTTCACATTGGCAGGCTGCTGAAGCCGGAGAACAGACCATTCGACTACGCTTTGATCAAGCACAGGATATCAAGATGATTCGCCTGCTATTTAACGCAGATAGCGAAGCGCGTACGCAGGAGTTTGTGCTGCGTTGCTCAACAGATGGCGGCAACAGTTATCAGGATATTGCGCGCCAGCAGTATAATTTTAGTCCTCCCGATGCGATGTGTGAGCTGGAAAATTACCATGTTGATCTTCATGCTGTCACTACGCTGGAGTTGGTGATTATTCCGAATATCAGTGGCGGCAGTGCCCGCGCATCACTTAGCCAATGGTTGCTTGCCTGAATGAAGGAAAAGCTGCAAAACTACGGTCATGTAGTTTTGCTTTACAGATCGGTGATCTGTAGAAATCGCTTCTGTTGCTGCTCTCTTGAAGAGCAGCGATTTGCAGTGGAGGAATGATGTTTAAACTGATGATGGAATGGAAAGTGATAGCCCTGCAACTGCTGTGGCCGCAAAACATCGATTCACTTCCGGCCTGGAAACTCTCTTTATCACGTATGTTACAGGTGAGTTTTGCTGTGGTGCGCGATTTTCTCGAAGGCCAGCTTACGCTGCGTGCGATGAGTCTGGTCTATACCACGCTACTATCTCTGGTGCCGCTGCTCGCACTTACCTTCTCAGTGCTCAAGGGTTTTGGCGTTCAAAACCAGCTTGAGCCTATGCTGGTCAATACTATGTCTGCACTGGGCGATCAGGGTGCTGAGATCGCCCGCCAGATCGTCAGCTTTGTTGATAATATTAAAGTAGGGGTGCTGGGTTCGTTGGGCCTCGGTATGTTGATTTATACGGTGATCTCTCTGCTGCATAAAATCGAGAAGTCGTTCAACTATATCTGGCACATTGATCAGGCCAGACCGTTGGGGCAACGCTTTAGCGAATACCTGAGTGTTATTCTGGTTGGCCCTCTGTTGATTTTCTCGGCCCTCGGTATGACTGCATCATTGATGAGCTCTTCGGTGGTTGATGCTGTGTCGACCGTACCGATGATGGGCTTTGTGGTGGAGTACATCGGTAAGCTGATTCCTTATGGTCTGGTGATCATCGCCTTTACCTTCGTCTATATCTTTATGCCCAATACCAAGGTGAAACTGCTGCCCGCCCTGATCGGCGGCACTGTGGCCGGTATTGCCTGGGAGACAGCCGGCTGGGCGTTCGGCACATTTGTGGTCAATTCAGGCAACTACACCGCCATCTACTCCGGTTTCGCTATCCTGATTATGTTTATGATCTGGTTGTTTGTCAGTTGGCTGATCCTGCTGCTTGGCACCAGCATCGCCTTCTATTGCCAGTATCCCGGTCATTTGGGCGTAGGGCGTAATAGTAAACAGGTGATCAGCGCTGTGATGATCGAAAAACTCTCACTGCTGACGATGTTTTTTATTGGTCGCCACTATTACCGCCATCAAACCGACTGGCAGGTCGGTGAGTTGGCCAACTGGCTTGGTGTACCACTGCATGTCACGCAGGAGATCATCGATAAACTGCACGCTTGTGAACTGATAATTCAGACCAGTGAAGGCATGCCTCCCTACGTGCCTGCGCGCGATATGGAGACCCTTACGGGCAAACAGATTCTCGAAGCTGTGCGCTCCGGTGAAGAAGAGAAGGGTGTTATGCCATGGCGATTGCCCAAAGAGCCTGTAGTGGATCAGATGATGCAGGCGACCGACGCCGCCATTGATCAGTTCATGGGCCAACAGACACTCAAAGATATGGTGCTTGCAGGCCTTGATAACGATCTCAAGGCCATTGATGAAGTCCGTTCGTCTCAAGAGAAGTGAGGGACTCACCACCTGTATCAAGAAATATCTTTGCAAAGAGGTTTATAGAAGATTGGATATACATTTGATATATCCAAGTGTGTAGATTATCATTTTACGATAATATGTCATGGAGGCAATAATGAAATCAGCGAACACTACACTGTTTAAAAGCAATCAAACGCAGGCTGTTCGCTTGCCAAAATCGGTAGCGCTACCGGAATCCGTCAAGAGAGTGGAAATCGTTGCGATTGGTAATACCCGTATCATTACACCGGCTGGAGATTCCTGGGATTACTGGTTTGATAGCGCAGGTGTATCGGAAGATTTTATGAATGACCGTGACCAACCACAAGATCAGCAGAGGGACTCTTTTTGAGTATGTTAAAATATATGCTTGATACCAATATCGTGATTTACACGATAAAAAACCGCCCATCACAAGTGCGTGAGCTGTTCAAACAACATGAAGGTCAGATGTGTATTTCTGCCATTACACTCGGTGAACTTATTTTTGGTGCTGAGAGATCATCCCAGATAGAGAGAAATTTGGATGACATTAATGGACTGGTTGCACGCATGGATGTGGCACCATTTGACGAGCATGCCTCTGAGCATTTTGGTCAATTAAGAGCTGAACTCTATAAAATAGGCCAACCCATTGGCCCCTACGACATGATGATTGCTGGGCATGCACGAGCGATGGGGTTGATTCTAGTGACCAATAACATGAAAGAGTTTGAACGTGTGCCAGGACTGCGTCTTGAGAATTGGGCAGTACAATAATCCTCTGTACACATCGTCACATTTCAAAATACGATGATAGTTTCTAAATGCTTGATGACGATCTCAAAGCCATTGATAAAATCAGTCCATCTGAAACGAAGTTTAATTTATCCCTGATTCGAGTCTTTCCAATCTCGTCATCCCCGTAGTTTGTGTCGGGGATCCATAGTTCATATGGATTTCACCTAGAGCACTTTCTCTGCCTACGGCATTCACCTTGCCCGATGAAACATTAGGTATGACGAACTGAGAAACGATGACAATCGCACACGCAAAAAAAAGAGGTCATTCCCGTGGGTTTAATCGGGAATCCACATGCACTATGGATCCCCTATAGAAGCATTTGGGGAGAAGTTACCATGGGGTATGACAAGCCTTTTTAGCACACAGCTCAATTATAATTCACTATTTAGTCTACAATAGAAAAATAAATGCTTTTTTTCATCAATATTGATGATGAAACACTTATGGTGGGCTGTAGAGTAGTGCTGTTTAAAGGGATAGGGGAGTCATAGGTATGCCAGATAATATTTCATCACCAGATAAGAAAGTACATTCACCAGATTATATTTTGCTAGGCATTGGCATTTTTCTAATGCTAATTCCACTCGGTTTTCTGCTCATGTATCCAGAAGCCTATGAGAAAGCAGAATTCTATTTGCGTGTCTTTATTGCTCTAGGAGGAGGACTGGTTGGAGCTTCTTTACCAGGGCTTTTAGATGTGAAGCTACCTTTTGCTAAAGCTGGAGGAGCCATGGGGGTTTTCTTGGTGCTTTATGCTGTAAATCCACCTCAGATCACATTAAATGCCATTGATACTATTGATGAGCAGGAAATATCTTCTCCAGATAAAACTGTTTCTGCAACTTCTGTTCAGAAAACAATACCAAAAGTTGCAGTAAAAAAAGCCCAAGTAGCAAAACCCAATATTATGTTGGCACAGAATGTATTAAAAGTTCCTGTTAAGGCCATGATCGCGGTGCAAGCAATCGAATACGCGGCTACTCCCTCTACTAATGGTTGGGTATATCTGGGAACCTATTCAAAAAATTCATGGCAAGCCAAGTTGATTGAAATATCTAACACTGTTTTACCAGAAGTAGGCAAATCATATGTGGTGAGCACGTCTTATATAAATGTAAGATCAGGTAAACCATCGGCACCTTTTTATGGGATGAAAGAAAAAGTCGGCCGAACAAATGCAGGTGATCGAATTAAAATAGTGAAACTTGATTCAAATTTAGGAAAAAACCGTGTTTGGGCAAAAGTCGAAGTATACCCAAAGTTGTAATAAACTGAGGTGCTACTGGAAGATCTGTGTCGTCTCAAAAGGGAAATGGGCTATGAGTCTTTGTTTATAATTATTGAAAGCATTATGGCGGTAGGGGGTAATCATGCGCGGTGAATGTATATGTGGAGAGATAGCTTTTGAGGTCTCTGGCGATCTGCCAAAGCTCTACCAATGTCACTGCTCGATCTGCCGCAAGCAGGCGGGAACTGCTTCCAATACCGGAATGATTGTAAAGAAAGAGCACTTCCGCTGGTTAACCGGTCAGGAGAAGGTTACTTCGTACCTGAAACCCACAGGTTTTCGTTCGGACTTCTGCTCCAAGTGTGGATCAGTAGTACCCAACCCATTCAGAGACAAACCCTACATCTGGGTCCCAGCCGGAGCGCTGGATGATTCCGAACCTCTGGAAATCGTTGCACAAATCTGTGTCGGCTCAAAAGCATCGTGGGATACACAGATCCCCAAAGAGCTCGCACAGTTTGAAGATATGCCAACCCTTACAGAGCTTATTGATCTGGTGCACAGTAATAATGCCAATGCCTGAGCTCGGTAGCCCTGTAATTATTGCTACAATGCATAGACCCCGAAGGCATGCCATGATGATGAGAGAAGCCTGATATGAGCAGGGACAGTTTGATCTCTTCGAAAACTATTTATTCAGCGTGCTATTCTTCTACTGCGCAAGGAGCGGGTGATGCTCAATAGTGTTCTGGCTGAACTCTATGGCGTTGAAATTAAAGCACTGACTCGTGTGGTAAGAAGAAATATTGATGATGAAACACTTTCGACTGCCTGTATCATCGGTGCTTTTAATGGGGAGCCTGTCGGATGAAAAGAGACTATGGCAGAGAGCCAGCATGCAAGCCTGTCTTTGTGGCTGAAGCGGTATATGATCAACTTCTTACATGGAGCTTGGGGCCGCAGGAGCGAATCACCCTTTCTGGTTTAGCTTGTGATTGATTTCAGTCCACTGTTTTCCCAATACATTTCTACCTGCTGGTGGATGGATTGATGATTTCAAATAAATCAATAACACATGCCATGCACGACACACCCAAAGAGCTCGCATAGTTTGAAGATATGCTGACTATCACCGAACTCAGTGACCTAGTGTATGCAAATGACTGATCTAGGTAGGCCTGAAAAGATGAAAATAGTGGAGGGGTAAAATGATAGAATTTATTATTTTAGCAATAATCTTTTGGGTTGTTTATTCTGTATTTTTTAAACATAAAAAAGCCTCCCCAAGAAGCATCCCCAATAAACATAATGATGGTACAAGTGGTCACAAGAATTGGGCAAAATCTCCTAGAATAGAAAGTGATTCTCATAATAATGAAAAACTTATGGATGATGATTTGGCTAGCTTCACTATTTCTTATGGTTATGAAGAGGCCAAAAGTAAAAATAAAACGCCAGGGCGCTGGGTGAAGCCTGGAGAAATAATCGAGATAAAAGGTTTAACTATTACTAGTGGTAACTTTTATTATGGTGGTAAGCTAAAGGATCTTGGTGGTTATAGTACAGAGTCTTCTTTAGTAGATAACTCTCTAAAAATAAAAAAGGAATCAATAGAATACGAGGATGATACTTTAGGATATTGGCCAAAATTTATATCATTATCGCCAAAGGCAAGAGGAGCCTATTTAAATTGGTTAGCTAGCCCTCGAGATAACGCATTAACACCATTAGGTTACGTTTTTATTTATTTTTACGGATTAGAAAGAAGAATTCTTGTAGATGCTAAAAAGAAAGGTAGTCCCGTAGATAACAATGAGTTTTCTTTATTGTTTAATGAAATAACTAGGCTAAAAAGTGTTTACGGGCATAGCAGGTCTTTTCATAATTATTCAACCAACCTCCTTGAGCTTATGTGTTTATTAAGGGCAGGAACTGTACCTGCACCTGATAAATCCTATACATACGGTAATTATTCACTTCTTTTTAGACATCAATTGGCTACTACTGTAGATGCTGGAGTAGAAGTTTCAGCCGAATTGGCACTAGCTTGGTTGAAATATTATCCTGAATATAGTTTAAAGACTCCGGCCAAACGTTGTGATAAAGAGTTTTCCAGTCTTTTTATGTTGAAGTATACTCAGAAGTATGTTGATGGTTTTATTGTAAAACCAAATAAAACTCGACTAAATCTTGAGTATCAACCCGCAAGCAGTTCACTTCGAAGTGTTCGTATTGGGAATCGAAATTTACCAGATCCTAGTATTTTAAAAGCTCCTGTTAAAAGGCTTATTGCTATTGCTGATATATGCACTGAAGAGCTTAATGCGTATAGCAGATATCTTGGTAGAAAAGAAACATCTAGAGTTGATATATCAGCAATTTTATTGCTGCCAGATGAACTTACACAAGTTGGCGATACAACAATAATTGGTAAGTTCAAAAAATGGGCTGATACTAAAATTAGTGAGTGCGATGGCTTAGTATCAGTTTCAGATTTATGGTCACAAACAGGGACTCTATTACCATCTAAAATAAATAAAAAAGAGATGGAGCTTATACTTAACCTCACTAAGAAAGCTGGATATGGGATTGCTCCAGATCCAAGGTTTCATCATGCAAAAATGAGTTTAGATGGAAAGTTAGTTATCTTTGTAGAAGGGCATGGAGAGTTCTTTGAACCATCTAATGCATTTAATGAAGTTGGAATGGCATTACGCCTAGGAGCAATGGTAGCGAATATAGATGAACATTTACATGACTTAGAGTTGATGGTTCTTCATCAATTAATAGATCATAACTCCAATTTATCTCCTATAGAAAAACGTTCTTTACACGCATATTTGATTTGGCGGTTAAACACACCTGCTAACATGGCAGGGTTGAAGAGTAGAATTGAAAACCTTGGAATAAAGGAAAAACATGCAGTAAGTTATACTCTTATTTCGATTGCATTGGCTGATGGTAAAATTACCCCAAGTGAGATCAAGCAACTTGAGAAAATGTATGTTACTTTGGGCTTGGATAAGTCTCTCGTAACAAATGATATTCATGAGGTTACTTCAACCAGAAAAGCTATTGATATAAAATCATCAAGTATGATATTAAAAGAAACGGGACAAAGTTTTCAACTTGATGACGACTTATTAGCACATCATGAATCAGAAACTAAAGACGTTCAAAGTATGCTCGGATCAATTTTTGTTGATGCTAATGATTTAGAAGAAAATCAAGATATAGCTGACTTATCATCACATGTTGATGAAAGCCTAGATGCATTACATAGCAGCTTATTTGAAAGTCTAACATCTAAAGAGAAGTGGACGCGTAAAGAAGTAGAAGAACTGTGTCATACACTTGGCTTGTTGATCGATGGTGCGATAGAAACAATAAATAATTGGTC
>Ga0316202_10001108_pt1 | contig 22760 bp, 19 predicted proteins | sample 3monrhotite_MG_FD_204934 | JGI IMG/M metagenome (GOLD analysis project Ga0316202, IMG submission 204934) | Microbial mat bacterial communities from mineral coupon in-situ incubated in ocean water Damariscotta River, Maine, United States -... | ecosystem: Environmental > Aquatic > Marine >... | reverse complement strand
ACCGCCTTTCCTTTATATCAGTTGTGGGCCAATGTCCGAGGTGCAGTCCCGGCCCGCCCCATGCAAGCTGGCATGCAAAGGGGGCAGACTGACGTGCAGTTGGGTACATGAACGGGCAAAGGCAAAGCCCTCTGAAAGGGCCGAAGCATTAAGCAGCTTTTGCAGCTTTCCAGTGCGGCGGATAAACCGCATCAAAACCAGGCATGGCCTCAACGCGGGTCATCCAGGCTGCGATAGCAGGGAAATGATCCTTCAGCGGCATGAAATCCAGATCAAGCTTGGCGTTCGACTGCGCTGCCAAAACGCGGCATGCAATGGCGGCAACGGGATACAGTGTAATATCAATTGCACTAACGGTGTCACCAGTCAGGTAATCATGCCCGTCAAGCCAACCACTATAGCGTGTTAGCTCAGTCTTAAACTCAGCAATGCGTTCGTTGATCTCGGCTTCGTTGCCATCAACAGTGCCCGAAAATATTGGCCGTATAACGCCGCGCATAATAGGCGGCATTATGGTTTCAAATTCCATGGTGCGCTGCCAAACAAGCGCGGCTTCTTCTGGCGTGGCGCCAAACAATGGGTTTTCAGGGTATTTACGGTCGAGATACGCCAAAATGGCCAGGCTTTCATAAACGGTGGTATCACCGTCCTTCATTACCGGCACTTTGCCGTGCGGATTCATTTCCAAATATTCTGGTGTTTTATTGTCGCCCTTGCTGCCATGCAGCTCAGTGGCTTTAAAATCCAGCCCCTTGATTTGCAGCGCCAACATTGCGCGCCACGCAAACGGGCTGCCGCTGATAAAAAATATTTCTCGTGCCATGATGTATTCCCCTTAATCCGCTAACTGAATAAATTTACAAGGCAATATTGTATCGCCTCTGTGCTTTTTAAAAATGGTCGCTTCCAGAAACTTTTAAAGAGTGCAATTTTGCGCATCATCGCCCCATATTTGCACCAGCGCCTTTCTTTGTAAAAAACATCAATATAAAGGTGTTGACATATTCAAAGCATCCCTGATCTAAAGAGCGTCACTTACTTTGTTTTGGTGCTCACCTAAAGGCAAACTTGGGGGTTTTATGCCAGTTATCAAAAGTCAAAATGGCGAAGTCGTCAATCCACTTGAGGCAGAGATTACAGACCCAAGAGTCACAGCATATTTGGATGGAAGCAATAACGAGTTCTGGGCACTCAATACAGTAACCTATGGATCCATTGTCAATGAAGTCACTTCGAACGCCATTGGTTATTACACGGACGACGATGGTAACAACGTTTTGCCATTCGCATTTGAAGATAGCCACCTTGCACAAGTGGATGCCCTTCTCACTGGTATTTCAGGTTATATAGACCTCAGTTTTGAACGCGTTGATGAAGGTGTTCCGCTGATCAACTTTTCCTTTTCTTCGTTCCCCTTTGGTGCCGGTGCTGCAGGGTTCCCGCAGTACGAGATAAATTTCATTGGCGGTAGCGAGGTCGGATTTGGTAACACCGTACAAATCTTTTATGAACCCCTCAGTGTTCAACCGGCTTTTGACGACAGCTACTATAAAGTCGTCATGCATGAAATTGGGCATGCGTTGGGATTAGCTCACCCAATTAATTTTGGTGACACGTTGGAACTACGGCTACCGGTAGATGTCAGTGGCTCTGATTTCACAATCATGTCCTTTGGGTATATAGAAACATTTTCCAGTCGTTTCGAAGGCTATTACTTACAACAAGAAATCACGAGCTGGCTGTTATCAGATATTGTTGCTTTGCAAGCTATTTACGGTGTTGATCAAACCGTTACAGTTGGTAACGACACTTATACCTTTTATGAAGGTACGAGTTATTATGAAGTTCTGTGGGATACATCCGGCGTAGATACAATTGTGATTGAAGGCAACTCGGCGGCCACAATTGACCTAAGCAAAGAAGGCTGGATCGATGTGGGCTCAACTGCAAAATATGCTCGCTTCGACAATCCTGAAAGTTTTATGCTGGTGCATGAGACAGTTTATCTGATGGATGGCGTTGTTATTGAAAAATTGATTGGCGGTGGGGGAGCCGATATCTTCCTCGGCAATGATACAGACAATTTTTTGGCCGGCAATGCAGGCAACGACAAGCTTTTCGGCGGGTCAGGCGGCGACGCTTTGGTTGGCGGGGCGGACAATGATACCCTGCGCGGTGATGCAGGCGATGATGTATCGTCTGGCGGGGCGGGCGATGATCAGCTTTTTGCCGGGCCCGGCGATGACGGTGATGATATTGCCATCGGCGGCGCGGGTAACGATGTACTGGGCGGGGCTGCGGGTGATGATTTGATCGTCGGCGGCGGCTACAGCGACGGCCCTGGTTTGCAGCTTAATCTTGGTAATGAAGGCGATACCAGCGCTGACGACGGCAGTGATGTGCTGTTTGGCGGCGACGGCAATGATACGCTTATTGGCGGCGGCTGGAATGATGCGCTGACTTCGGATAACGGCAGTTATGATGCAGGCGAGGAAATAACAACCGGCACAGGCGATGATCAGCTGTGGGCAGGCGGCGGCGATGACCTGATCATCGGTGCGGCGGGCGATGACCAAATCGGCGGCGGCGTGGGCGATGATACCATCAATTCAGGCGGCGGTGATGATGTTATCTACGGCGGCCGTGATACTGGCGACACGGGCACCAACGATGTGATCGATGCTGGCTCGGGCGACGATATGGTGTTCGCTGGCGTGGGCCATGACAGCGTAACAGGTGGCACAGGCGATGATTTAATTTTCTCGGGCGGCGGCAACGATACCGTTTTGGGCGGCAGCGGCAACGATGATATATTCTCGGGCGGTGGGGACGACAGCGTGTCAGCTGGCGAAGGCGACGACACCTTATGGGGCGGCGGCGGCGATGATATATTCACTGGCGGTGCGGGCGCAGATACATTTGTGTTCGCCGCAGGCCAAGGCGATGATAGCATCACTGACTTTGATAGTGCCGGGGATATACTCAGGCTCAGCAATACCAATACAGACTTTACATCTCTCGCGGATGTAGAAGCCGCAGCCACAGAGCAAAACGGCGGCATCCTTATCGACCTGGGCGGCGGCGACAGCCTGTTCCTCGCAGGACTAGGCCTTAATGATCTTCCAAGCGTGAGCTTTGTATTTTAGGCTGGCATCTCGGCCTTGGCCTATTCCCCCTATGGCTGGACATATGCGCCCGCCGGGCTAAATCAGCTTGATATGGGCTGCTGTGCTTGTGCAGTCCGGCCAATGATTCACCAAAACCTCGGGGGAGCACAGTGTGAAGGATACTCTGGACAGCTATATCAAGAAAGAAACCGCCGCCAATATTGTGGTGAATGCCCTGCTCGGCGCCCTGATTATCTGGTTCCTTAAAAAGAACGGGGGGCCAGTGATTTTGAGCGGTGAAGAAGGGTACGGCGCTGATATTATTGCTTCGTCATTTTTGCTGCCGTTTTTGATGAGCGCTGCAGTCATAGCCATCCAGCGACACCGATTGAAAAAAGGCACATTGTCGCCTGTTGATTTGAATGCGGGACCATACAGCCATAAAATTCTGCGCCGCTTTCCCCATGCGCTGTGGCTTTGCGCCCTGTTGTTTGGGCTGGCAGGTTTGCTGGTTTTTACCCCCCTAACATTGCTGCTGGCTGGCCTTGCCGGCGAACCTATATTTACGCCGCTTGTCTATACATTTGCCAAAGCCATTTGGTCTGGCATTGTCGCGGGGCTGATGGCCCGGCCCGTGATCCTGGTGGCGCTGGCTGAGAAATAACAATTTGCGCACAACCTTGCTGGTGTAAACTGTCAAAAAAGGCGCAGCACAAAGTGCATTTGTCTGGAGGGTTAAAACAATATCATATTGCTGCTTGGTGGTGCTTCGATTATCTGGTACCAACGCCATAGATATGCCCCATTCTTGGCGTCTTGATAGCCATAATCAGGGTACCACAGTGCCGAGATTTAGTTGGCAAAGTGAGTGTGGATAACACGCCGTATTAAACGGTGATAAAATATAAAGAGTGGGGAAACAGCGTGGTTTCTAGTGTTTTTCGTCGTCAGCAGGCTTCTGCCTTAGCTATTTTGACCTGCCTTGCGGCCTTGCCTGCTTCGGCGCAGGACCAGTCCATTAGCGACGCGCGCACGGCGCCAGTCAATTCAACCGCCGAGATTGGCAATGGCAGTGGCACCCTTACCCTGACAGCCGATGGCTCGATTGATGTTAGCTCAGGCACGGCTCTCACAATCAATGGCCCGCATAATTTTACCATGGAAGCCACCAGCACAATCAATTCTGCTGATTTGGCCTCAGGCCGTGGTCTGCTGTTGGATGCGTCAACCCAGCAGCTGATATCCAATATCGAACTGGCTGGTGATATCACCGTGGCTGACCCGGGCGACGGCGAGCTGGATTTTGATCTAAGCACATCGGTTGCAGGCTTGGAACTTGGTGGTGATTTTGGCCTGGACGGCGATATTTTGGTGGCCGGTGACAGCACAATCAATGTGTCTGGCGGCGACAGTCGTGGCATTTTTATCAACGGCCCACTAACCGGTGACCTGACAAATTCTGGCGTCATTAACGTGACTGGCAACCGTGCGATTGCACTTGATATCAATGGCCCGGTAACAGGGAACATATTGATAGACGGTAGTATTGGGGCCTTCGGCGCTGATGGTGCTGGCGTTAGAATTGCCGAAACACTTGACGGTTCTTTTACCAACCGTGGCGGCATCAGGGTTGGCCTCAGCAATACCGCTGACAATCCAGCTGCGCCAGCCGTTGCCGGCATATTGGTGGAAGCCAATGTTACCGGCGGCATTCTGCTGGATGGCATTGGTGCAAATAATGACCTTGATCTGGACGGCGATGGCAACGATGACATCACCGCTGATTCTTCGGTTATATCCGTTGGCGGAGCACCGGGCGTTTTGATCCGGGGTGCTGAAGGCAGCACTAACCCGCTGGTGATCGGCGAGGTCGGCGATTTGGGTTTTGGTTATATTCAGCGCGGTAACATTGTGGTTACCGGCGATTCTGCGGGCCTGACCGCCACTGGCATACGCATAGAGGGCTTGTCCCTTGCTGCGCCCACAACCATCGCTGGCGGCCTATATTTTGATGAAGGCAATACTTCAGCGCGTTCCATCGATGCTGACGCTGTTGGTATCGACATTGGCAACTTTGCCCAAGTCGGCACCCTTGTGAATAGTGGCACCGTAGATGTAGATTCGTTCTCTTCATCAACCGTGGATGACGGCGGCGATACAGACGCTACCAACGATGTTACCATTATCGGGCCGGGCGGTGAGGCCGTCGCAATTGCCGTGAGGCAACAGGGCGACCTAAGCAGCATTGATAACAGCGGTAACCTGCTGGCAACCTCACGCGGAGACGGGCAAAGTGCCTATGCAATTTTGGATTTCTCCGGCGGTTTGAACAATATTACCAACTCTGGCGTTATCGGCGCAATTGTTGAAGATACGGAGGGCGCCTCTGCCAACGCTATTGATGTCGGTGTCAATACTACCGGCGTATCAATCAGCAATACAGGGCAGATTGTCGGCAACATACGATTGGGAAGCGGCGACGACACTGTTACCCTGTCAGGCGGCACGGTTCAGGGCGACATATTCTTCAGCTCCGGCGCGGATACGCTGACCTTGTCTGGCGAGGCAAGTTTCAACGGTTCTATCAATTTTGACGGCACCCTTGGCCTTAATGTCGATGGTGCTGATCTTGAACTGGGCCGAAACGATACGCTGCACGTAACCAACGCCACCTTTACCAATTCCAGCAACCTGATTTTCAACGTGAACCCTGACAGCACGCAGGCCGGGGCTATCTTAATCGACAATGCGCTGTTTGCGACGGCTGATGTTAATTTGGTGCCTGTATTTGCCAATTTCGTAGTTGACGCGCAAAGTTATGATCTGATTACAGCGGGCAGTATCGATTTTGCCGATAGCCAGTCGTCGCTCGCGCTTTCTGATACACCGTATCTGTTCGATTTGTCGCTGGCTGTGTTTGAGAATGATACAAGCAGTACTGTGACATTGAATGTGAGGCCAAAAACCGCAGCAGAGCTTGGTGTTTCAGCCTCGCTTACAAAAATATATGACAATATGATCAGCACAAATGTAGCGCTCGACAGCCAATTGGAAACAAGTTTGGCAAGCCTGACCAGCAAAGAAACTGTTGAAGGCGCGCTAACTGCCTTGCTGCCGGATATCACGAACGCCAGCTTCAATATTGCGACCTCCTCTGAGCGTCAATTTGCGGGCCATTTGGCCAACAGGCTGACTGATTTTGTGGCGGATGCCAACTTTGAGGGCGGCGCGTGGGTACGCGAAGTCACCAATGTTGGCAAACTGGCAGCTAGCGAAAGCCTACTAGACGGTAACCTGCTGTCTGTGGGTTTAACGTTGGGTTATGACCGACCCATATCCAAAAATATTGTTGTTGGCATGAACGGTGGCTTCACGCTTAATGGATTGTCGGGTACCGACGATCTGATCCAGCCGGAATTTTCATCTTTTGCACCGTTCCTTTCAGTCTATACCCTCGGACGGGCGGGCGGTTTTTACGCAGGACTTCAAGCCACAGGCCAATATGTAAGCATTGAGCGTGAACGCTCAATCGAATTTGGTTTGATCAAGCGTTTGGTAACCAGTACCAGCAATGGCTGGAACCTCGCGGCGACGGCAGAAGCAGGCTATGAGCTGAAATTGGGGGGGCTGCACCTCAAACCATATGGCCGCATATCCATACAAAATTACAGTGAAGGTGGCTATACTGAAGACGGCGGCGAAAGCGCAGACCTGATAGTAGGTGGGCGCGGTTTTACCCGCACTCAGGCAACCTTCGGAGCATCACTGGGCTATGATTTCAAATGGAAGCGCTCCCGGGAAACCAAGATTTTCCGGCCCGAGATTTTCTATAGTTATTCCAAAACCATAAACGGTGCCGACCCGGAAGCTTTGGACGCAATTTTTGTGGCGGGTGATACAAAGTTTGCGCTCGAAATTGATCAGCTATCAGAGCGCGTCGAGCAATATGGCGGAGCTTTCAACCTATTTGGCGATGGTTCAAATGCGCGTGTTCGTTATGCGTATGAAAAACTCGATGACCTGACAGCCCATGCGATAAGCGTCAATTTTGCCTTAACTTTCTAGAATAAGAGGCAAAGGGGAAAAGGGCCCGATATGAATTGGCCCCTTTCGTATTTTCCAAAATCTAGACTAAGCCGCTGTTATTTTGGATCTTTTTCCACGTCTTTCGCTTTTTTATCAAGTTTTTCAAATGCGCCAAACGAACAGTGCGCACCCGAGATATGACTGGTAGAATCAAACACCTCAAACAGGTCGCCCTTGCAAAGCGACCCTCCCCGCACTTGATAGGCGATGGCTCTGTGAAATCCAAGAGACGAGCATTTACGAGGCAATGTATTCAAATAGACCTTGCTCGCCGTTACTTCAAAAATAATATGGGTATCATCTACAACCCGGGAATGGCGGATGCGCGCGGGATTGATACAGTTTTTCATTTCCCCTGTGCGTTCATATTTCACCAGTGCCTCATCAAGCTTACTGATTTCTTCTTTGTCTGCGGTGCCGCTGTCAATCCCGGCGCAGCCTGTCAGCAACAGCCCTATCGCCGCTCCCAGTGTTATCATCTTGATATTCATCGCCGATCTCCAACTTTATAATCCCAAATCACCCGCCAATGCCGGATGCACACAGGCCGTGCATACTATGCGCAGCCGCTGTGCAATCAGCACAGGTTAAATTCCCGCCTTAAAACTAGGGTCAGGCCTCATTAATGAGGCCTGACCCTAGGTGTAACAAAGGAATTATGAACCTAAGCTGAAGAAAAGCACCCTTGAAAGTGTGCATGCATAGCTATAGCAGCACTTTTGGGGCAAGGCCGCCGGCCTCAATGATGAAGGCTGCAACCTCAGCCACACCGATGCCTGCTTTGATATTGGTGAATATAAAATCAAGATGGCTCATTTATTCTTTTTGCGCCATGCAACATAGCGAACCGAAACACCGCTCATGATGCTTCTACGCAGACTGGAGGCAGATTTAATCATCTGCAGGGTCTCGCTTGCCATGTCTTTATCCTTATCCGTCGGCCGCCAATAATCCAACCCCAGATAACATTCTCTTATCTCTTTTGCGGTCTGCTCGCTAACATCATAGTCACCGACCAGTTCAAAATCCTTGCTCAAGGTGTTTTTCTTGGTGGGCAATTGGTTAGAGACCTGCGAATAGGCAAAATACCCACGGCTTCGCAGCATCATTTGTACATTTGATGTCCAATCCTGCGCTTCACGAAATGCGCGCAGATCATCCATACAAAAAAGTGCATGAAAGCGTTTTTTCTCACGCCGCATAGGATCATCAAGTGCCGAGATCCGGCGGATTTCTACTTTCGGAGAATCTTTGAATAATGTTCGCAAATGCCTATAGCATTCATCTCGGCCCTCATAAGCCTCGACAGTGTAACCCCTGTCAACGAGGGACCGCACCAAGCGGCCACCACCGGGCGCCACAACGCCCACATGCGAACCCGCAGGTAATTCCATGAAGAATGCCATTTGTTTCATTGCATCCAGGCTGATCGGCCGTTCGCAATAATCCATGTTTTGACCGTTAAACAGCAGATCAAGCGCCAGCGAAAACGCCAAGCTATCTTTCATAGGAAACTCCGTTAGTCAGCCGGGCAAACCCACAGGCTTGCTAGCTGGCTACAAACTTGATTGGCCCCAGCCTTCCAAGGTTGCACAGCCTAGCTTCAAGTCGTAAGCATACTCTTAATGAATAGATAAAATGTGCTTCAAATTGTTTCTAATAATAGAGCATCCTGCCGGCAAAATAAACGAAGATTTTTATCGCTCTAGTTTCGAAATAAACCTGGTGCCAAGCAGCACAAGCACGACATCCATCAGCAGCACCAAAATTAGAGCTGGCAAGCCGCCCAAATTAGAAAGCATTTTCACACCGTCAATGCCCGAAAAAGCAATCATGGACCAAGAGGCCGCCCCGATAAAAATAGCAAAAACAACCTTAAGCCAAAGGCTTGCCGGGTCATGGTCCACGGCTTCGGCATCATGGGCTTTTGTTGTTTTTTGACAAACGCCTGCAATGGCCTCGGTATTGCTATCCGCTGCCGTGACATAGGAAATGAAACTTACAAACACAAAAACCGCCATCAAAACACCGCTGAAAGGATACCGGAACAAAACTTCATAAACAATCGAATCTGGCCCCTGCTCGGCAAGAACAGCCCCAAGCACCCCTCCGGTTGAGGTATCAATATACAAGGCTGCGCCGCCAAAAACTGTCATCCACACCAGTGAAAAAAGTGCTGGCAAGAAAAAATTCACCAGAATGAATTGCCGCACCGTATAGCCGCGCGCAATACGCCCTAAAAACAAAGCCGTGATCGGGGCCCAAGCCAGCCAGGCGGCCCAATAAAATACCGTCCAGGCTTGCGCCCAGCTTTCGTCATGGTTTTCACCGATGCCCAACGAGCGCGGCAAGAATTCAACAACATAACCAAGCAACCCCTCCCAGCCTATCGATACGATGAACAAACTTGGCCCCGCCAAAAAAACAAAAAGACACAACACAAAGAAAAACTTGCTGTTGATATCTGAGAGTATTTTGATGCCCCGCTGCAGGCCAGTCGCTGACGAAACAACAAATGTTGCTACAATCAAAGTCGTGACACTTCCCTGCAACAAAGGCGTAACGGCAACGCCCGTAACCTTGGCTATGCCGCCTGCGATCGACATCATGCCAACGCCCAGCGTCGCCGCAATGCCAGCAACCAATGCAAAAACAGCCAGGCTGTCAACGATGTCTCCGCCGATGCCCTTAACCCACTTTCCGAACAACAAAGAAAGCGGCCCGCTTAGCGAATATGACTTGCCCAGGTTATAATAAGCCAACGCAAAAGTAAGACCCGGCACAGTGTATATGGCGTAAGGTGTGAACGACCAATGCATATAAAGCGACGTCATGGCAAAAGAAGCGGCTTCTGCTGAACCCGACACCAAACCCCGCGCTGCCGGAGGCCCATTTAAATGATAAATTGGTTCGGCTGTCGCCCAGAACAAGATACCAATTGCGATTGTGGTGCAGAGCGTGATGGAAAACCAGTTCCACTTAGACAACAAGGGTACGGCGTCGCGTCCGCCAATTTTTATTTTACCAAGTGGCGAGAAAAATGCCCACAGCACTGTCAGCACAAAAACAAAACTGCCCCAGCTAAACAGCTTTGAGAAATGCGCTAATATCCAGCTATTGATCTGGGTGGTGACGGCAATCAATCCGTCGATATTGATAAGGCTTGCGATCACCGCAGCAAGAAGCGCGGCCATCGGTACCAAAAAAACCGTAGTTCGCAGATTGCCCATCAAACGCTTGTACCCCGCACAGCGATATTGGTGGTTATACTGCCAATTCCCTCAATGGAACCAACAGCTGTATCACCGCCCACCAGAGGCCCTACACCCGCAGGTGTGCCCGTAAAGATAAGGTCACCCGCTTGCAGCTCGAACAAGCTGGACAGCAGGCTGATAGTTTCGCATACGGACCATATTAAATCACCAATACGCCCGCTTTGGCACAGGACACCGTTCACCGACAGTTCGATTTTGCTATCCGCACTGAGCTCGGCATCGGCCATTGGCACAAGCGCGCTCACCGGCGCTGCATGATCAAAAGCTTTGCCCGCTTCCCAGGGGCGTCGACCGTCTTTAGCTATTTTTTGTAAATCACGGCGGGTTAGATCATTGCCAACGCCGTATCCGAAAATTAAGCTTTCTGCATCTGCCGCTTTAATATTCACGCCCCCCGCCTTCAGGGCAACGACCAACTCCACCTCATGATGCAAGTTTTCAGTAGCAAGCGGGTATGCAAGCACAGCCCCGTCAGCCACAACCGCATCCGCAGGTTTGCAAAAGAAAAACGGCAATTCGCGTTCAGGGTCTCCGCCCATCTCCAATGTATGATCTCTGTAATTCTGGCCTACACAGTAAATGCGGTGAACCGGAAATAAATCGTCGCTACCCTTCACTTGTACACTCGGCTGGGATGCTGGTTTAAAAATATAAGCCATCACTCAATCTTTCTGAAAACTGGAACCGGACTTCTGAGTGGCGGTACCAATGCCATGAACACGTCAGCAGCCTGTGCTATAGGGTTCGCAAAATCATTGTTCATTCTGGTCTCATTTGGGCAGGAATCTTAACATGGGGTTGTTTCAGGCTCAGGCCGCATTCTCTCTGGAAAAGTTTACTGCAAATTTGTTTGGTAATTAAATAGAGGCCCTTTGTTTTTTGCAAGACCTATCCGTAAATCAGTTCGTTAGCGCTTTAGCCATACTCGCAAGAAAGGTGCGGCTTATTTAGGCGTGTCAGTGGGTAATTATTCTGGACATGCATAGGTGGAAAATAGCAATCCTAATGCATATAGTCCCGGCTATGGATTATTGTTTTGTTTACATTCAAAGCTTAGTCTTAAGATATCTGGCTAAACATTATATTGAGAGGTATCCATGGACGCGCTTTATAGGGTTCTCAGATTTAAGGCTGCCTTGATTATCAGCTGTATTTTGTTAGCTTTGTTCAGCATTCGCGTGCAGGCTCAAGTTACCCCAAACGAGCTTTCAAGACTAAGCCTTGAGGAGCTGCTCGATATTGACATAGGCGAGATCGAGGGGGAGGAAAAGTGGTTTCTAAGTTATGATTTTTCATATCTGGAAGTTGGAAGATATCAAAAAGGCACTGAACGCTTGAGCTTTGATGACGTGCTTTTTTCGCCGGGCAAAACCAGAACCACTGAAAATTTCCCGATTGTGCCTACTTTCATTGAACAAAAAGTCCATGCCTTCTCGCTCGGGCGCGAAATTTCTCCGCATGTTTCACTGGGCATAACCGTGCCCTTCGTCCAACAAGAAACAATGCACATTAGTTCGGTGCCAAACTTCGACGAATTTATTCTTAAAAGCAGTGGAATTGGCGATTTTTCTGTATTTAGCCAATATAAATTTCTCGATGCACTTGGTAGTTCTGGCAAATTTGGTATTGGCGTCAGTTTCCCTACAGGCAGCATTAATGCAGTGGGCGATACGCCCCGTGCAGGCTCTGGCACGCTGGAGCGATTGCCCTATACAATGCAGATTGGCTCAGGAACCTATGACATTTTGGCAGCCCTGAGTTATGAAAAAATAGTTGGCCATTGGGCATACGGTGCTAATGCCAGTGCAACTATTAGAACCGGAAGGAATGCCAACAATTACCGGCTTGGCAATAATATTGGCCTCGACATTTCTGCGCAATATAAAGCATGGAAACGCGTACAGCCGACGTTGTTTGCCAGCATTCGAAAAACCAAACAGATTGTAGGCAGGGACGAAAGCCTGGCTAATATCAGCGCACCTTTTCCGTTCGGCGCCAGCATTACTGATCCAGGAAATTTTGGCGGCACGAAAGTAAAAATTGGCACTAAAGTCAAATTTTGTATTAGCAAAGATTGTGGTTTCAGTATCGCTTTAAAAGGCTCTCTCCCCCTTTACCAAAATCTAAACGGCATCCAACTCAGAGAGAAATTTAACCTTTCCTCAGCCGTAAACTTTAGCTTCTAACCTTAAGAAAGGGATGAATATTTATCTACGCCATACCATAATGTTTGCTGCGACTTTTTTGGCGCCGTTATCTTTGAGCCATGCGGATCAAACGAGTCAAAAAGATGCCCTGGAAGCAGCGATCAGTTACAATTTGGCCAGATTTACACAGTCGACAGACAAGCTGGATGAACTCGGCCATAGCCCCATGGTATTCTGCATCCTAAACACCAATGTTTTGGCAATCAATCTTCGCAAGATGACCGCGCAACAACGGGAAAATAAATCCATAAACCTGCATGAAGTCGCAGACCCAAACGATCTGTACGGAAACTGCGACATTACCTATTTAAGCACCAGTGACCTGAGCTTGGTATCGCTCGACAAACTTACCCAGTCTGGCAGCCTTACAATTAGCGATTCAGCCGACTTTTTAGATGCCGGTGGCTCCATATATTTGCAACAGCGTGGCGGAAAAATTGCTTTTTCTGTCAATACTTCGGCCCTAAAGCGCGCCGGGAAAACACTCTCTTCCCGGGTCCTGCAACTGGCCTATGAAGTGCGATCACCAGAATGATAGCCGCCTTGTTCAAGAAACTTCATTTTCGGACCAAATTAATTTCCACCATTATGGCAATTACGGCGGTCGCCGTTACTTTGGTCTGCGTCGCCATTATTGTGTATGACTTGTCAAACTTCAAACGCGACCTGGAAAGTCGACAGCTAAACCTGCTCAAGATCGTCAATAGCAACATTGCCGCCGCCGTAGTGTTCGAGGATAATGACGCCATCACAGAAAATCTGAGAATATATGAGTATCAGCCTGAGGTGATTGCTGTCATTGTAACAGACCCTGATGGCCGCCATATCGCCGACTTCCATAGCGACGTCAACGTCGAAGGCGCAGACGAAATACCACGTCAAAAAAACAACCCGGATGATGACGAAACGGATGCTATATTACGGTTGCAAGGCCCCATAAAATTTGAAGGCAAAATTATCGGGTTTTCAGAAGCACAGGTGAGCCTGGAAGCTTTGAATGACCGACTATGGCTCTATATTCGTATCGGCTTGATTGTTATGAGTGTAACACTTTTGGCTGCCTATATAATCGCTCGTAAATTCGCCAGATTGTTTTCCGGCCCGGTTGAAAATTTGGTAAACACCGCACAGCAAGTTTCAAAAAGCGGCGACTATAGCATTCGAGCAGAACTTTTCTCAGGAGATGAAATCGGTGATTTGACCAGCTATTTCAATGAAATGTTAGATGAAATAGAGCAGCGTGATAACAGCCTTATCCTCCAGCGCGACTCCCTTGAAAAACTAGTGACCCGAAAAACCGGAGAAATCCAGGAAGCGCTTGAAGATGTTCAAGCCGCCAGCAAAGCCAAATCCGAATTTCTCGCTAACATGAGCCATGAACTCAGAACGCCGCTCAATGCCATACTGGGTTTCTCTGAAGTGCTGGGAATGGAGTTATACGGGAAACACACCAGCGATAAATACCGGGATTACGCTGGCCTCATTCATGATAGTGGCAATCATCTGCTCAATATTATCAACGACCTGTTGGATCTGGCCAGAATTGAAGCAGGCAAAATCGAGCTCACTGTCACATCAACGGACGTCGCCAAGGTGGTTTCCGAAGTATCCGATATGATGATGGTACGTGCTGTTCAAAGGCAACAATCATTGGACGTGCAAATCTTGGGCGCACTTCCGCTTGTTGAATGTGATGGAAGGATCATCAAACAGATTTTTCTCAACCTTGTCTCAAACAGCATAAAGTTTACACCTAACAAGGGTGTTATCAAAATTATTCTAGCGCATGAAATGCCCGACACTCTGAAAATTACCGTAAGCGATACAGGTAGGGGCATGACCGATGAGGATATCAAAATAGCACTGCAGCCTTTTGGCCAAACACAATCCGTGTTCGCCCGGTCCCATGAAGGCACCGGTCTTGGCCTGCCACTTGTCGAGCAATTTCTGAAACTGCACCACACAACAATGCAGATCAATTCAGTGCCTCAAAAAGGGACAGATATCGTTATCCTGCTTCCCACTAAGCACACGGCTCAACAATACAACAATAGCACTGCAAACCCGCAGGGTTGGCGCTGACGCCATGGTCAGCTCTAACCATGACGTTCAACCTCTACTTAGGATCAATACGACTTGGCGGCTACAGCAAGTGTGGCACTTCTATTCATAGGCGGCGAAGATGTCGCTGCCATTTCGATCAGCATCGAAGGGGTCAATACCTGCGGCATCTGCTGCTTTTCACCTTGTGCCGGATACCACAGATACAGCGGCACCCCAGCGCTACCTTCGGCTTTTAGAAAAGCCGTAATTTGAGGATCGCCCCGGGTCCAGTCGCCCCGCATAACCGTGATATCCGCAGCGCGAAAAGCCGCAGCAACCAAAGACGACGACAAGCTGGTTGCTTCATTGACCTTGCAGCTTAGGCACCAGTCAGCTGTCATATACAAAAACACCGGCTGGTTGGCAGCGCGCAGCTCGGCAAAACGGGCTTGCGAAAAAGGCACTGCCGCAAATTCATTTGCGTCTATAGTGTCGCTTGCGGCGGACGGCAAAGCGGTATTGAGGTTTACCGACAGAAACACAGCCGCCAGAACCGGCACCAGAACCGGCCACGCAGGTTTGGCCGAAATTTGACGCAGCCCATACCACCAAAGGCCAATCGCCAGCAGCAAGGCGCTTGCAACTGCGGCTGCCATCACATCTACTCCGGCCTGCCTGCCTACAATCCAGGCCAAGCCCAGTGCTGTCGCAAACATTGGCAGGCTCAGTATCTGTCTCAGTTTCAGCATCCATGCGCCGGGTTTCGGCAGCCAGCGGCGCACTGGCTTGAAAAACCCAATCATCAAAAATGGTAACGCGAGCCCAAGCCCAAGCCCGAAAAAGATCGCCATAGCCGCAGGAATAGGGAGCAACAAGGCCGCGCCCAAGGCCCCTGCCATAAAGGGCCCGGTGCAAGGTGTGGCAATGAAAGCGGCCAGTGCACCGGTGCTCACTGCGCCGGCAAAACCACTTTTTGCACGGCCATTTCCGCCCAGCATCGGCAATTCATACAGTCCCGCCAGATTACTGGCGATCGCTGTCATTAACAGCAACAGCAAAATAACAACACGCGTATCCTGTAGCTGAAACGCCCAGCCCAAGGTCTGCCCGCCGCTGCGCAGCATAAGCAACGTCGCCCCCATCAACATGATAACGCCAATAGCACCCAAGCTATAGCCTAGCGCCTCTTGTTTGGCTTCGCGGTCGTCACCACCCGCCCTCACCAAGGCCAGCGCCTTCAGGCTTAAAATCGGGAAAACGCAGGGCATTAGATTAAGCAATAAGCCGCCCAAGACCGCAGCCCCAAAGACCATGAAGAAACTGCCGTCTAATGCCGCAGCATTGGAAGCCACGGCTGTGTCGGGCAGCTCGGCGGGCATCTGTGCGGCTGCAAAGGCACTGATCTGATAAGAGCGAGACTTGCTACCAGAGCCATCTGCGCCATCTGAACTATTCTGGCCATCAATGCGCAACACGCCACTAACTTGCGCTCCCAAACCCGCTTTCCCTGCCGACAACATTGCCATTAAGCCGCCATCTGCCGCATTGAAAGCCTGTTCGGCGCTATCGGATACACCGCCGTTCTCGGCACCAAAGAAATGGGCTGTCTCGCCGTCTTCAAGCTCAATACCCGGCATAAAAATCCGAATTTGACCATGTTCCACTTGAAAGCGGCTTTCCGCCTCAAGTGCTATCGGAAGGTTAGCTTCTGCGCCGGAAAAAAATAATGCTACGGCCGGATCAGGAGCTCCACTGCCAACAGGAAGGGAAAATTCAAAATGCAGGGGATCAGGGACACAGCTGCTGTCCGAACAAAGCAGCATATCCATAACGGTAGCAAAATGAAAACTGTCGGCTGTTGGTTGCGCCTCAGGAAAATGCAAACGTTGCAATAATATTGTTTCACCTTCATGCACATTCGAGGCAATACCGCCCAGTATCAATTGCCGAGGTGCGGGGTGGCGTATCTGCCCCACGTCCATACCGGCAGGCGATGTCCAGGTCATGGTTGGCGCATATCCACTTTCGCCGGGGTTTGACCAATATATATGCCAACCCGGTGCAGGCTCAATTACAACGGCTACATCCAGGCTACCGCCCGGTGCAGCACTGAGGCTACGCAGCACAAGCCGCGCATCATAATGCTGGCCCGAAGCGATTGAATTAGCAGACGCTGGCAAAGTTGGAACTATTGCGATCAGCAACAACAACAAGAAGTTTTTAAAACGGCTCATAATATAGATTGCTCTTTAATAGCACTCTCTGTGCAGGGTTGAAGTGAGAAAAGGTTAAAACGGGGCAAGATTGAATTTGGCCATGATCAACTTGGGCCAGTATTAAAGCGGAGCAAACCCGCTTACCTAAGCACCCATGCGGCAAGGCCTTCGTCCCGCAAAAATTGTTCAGCACCTTGCCCTTTTGCCATCGCGAGCGTGGACATGATGCCTGCCTCAAGGCAAGTAGCGGCAGCAACAGTGATAGAACGCGGTGCGCCCATCACAGGCCTGCCTGACTGCGGGTTCAATATATGGCCGTACCGCACACCATTTTTCAGCAGATATCGCCGCGCGTCGCCGCTGGTTGTGAGCGCACCCGAGCTAATTTCGAGCATGCCTTCTGACCGACGGCCAGCCTCTGCAGCCTCGATTGAAATGCGCCACGGCTTGCCACTGCCTAACGGCGCGCTTACGCGTAAATCGCCGCCAAAATTAACCAGCAAAGGCACCTTTGTATCCGCCGCAAGGGCTAACAATACGCGGTCGACTGCATATTCTTTACCGATGCCGCCAAAATCGATTTCCATGCCGGGTTCCAGCGTTACACTATCGGCCCCCAGCTTCACCTTGTCCCAGCCGATCAACGGTAACAGCGCCTCAATTTCGGCATCAGACGGTATAGTGCCTGAGCCATCAAACCGCCAGATGCGCCGCAACACACCCGAGGTCACATCAAACAGGCCGTCGCTTAGCTTGTGGCAAGTATCGGCATAATGCAGCAGGCCCATCGTTTCCTCGTCTACCAGAACAGGAGACCCATTAGAGCGATTGATCTTGGATAGTAGGCTATCTGGCTGATAGCGGCTGTATTTAGCTTCTATGCGGGCCGCTTCGGCCTCAGCTTTTGCGCCAAAAATACGAGCAAGTCTGCGACTATCGCTATCAAACTGTATCTCGCACGGCGAATTCATCGCCGTGAAACGGTGGCATACACGAGGCCGAGGCCTAACTTTTTTGAGCTGCGGTTTTGCCATTTGTACCGGTATCCTATGGGGACCGGCCATGACGAGAGGGGGGCAAATCATGGCCGGTTCCTTTCCTTAGAACTTGAACTTGAAGCCGGTCAATACGCTAATCGCGTTTGTTCCGGCAAACAGTTCCAAGTTCGCATTATCGCCTGGCAAAACCCCTTTTGTTCCGGCCTTGCTTTGACGATACCCTTCGACCAACCCGTAGATTTCAAGCTGATCCGATATTTTATAACCACCACTGAGGCCAACTGTAATAGCATTGAAGCTATCAAGCCTGCTGTCAGCGCTGGCAAACTGCGGTAGCGGTGCTGCTGCCAACAGATAATAGTTAAAGAAATCAGCCGCAGACTGGTGGTAATAACGCACAGACGGTTGAATATAAGCGCGTGACCCTATGGGAATATGCTCAGAGAGTTCAGCCGTGATTGAGTTGATGCCCCAACTATCATGATAATAGCGAGCCGACAGATCCGTTACAAAGGAACCCATCGCAATTTTATTGCTCACATATACCGAATGACGCGTCCTGGTTTCTGGCCGAGATTCGTACAGATAATTCACAGGACGTCCGCTTATAGGATTAACGCGCGAAACAATCTTGTAAGGATCAGTTTGATATCCTTTTCCAGAGCCAAAACTATAATTGAGCTGCAACAGCCAATTGCGGTTCATCACCTGCGTAACGCCGGCAATGATGCTGAGCACATCCTTATTTTGGTTTGCACCTTTAGCATCACCGCTCATCTCACTCAGAGGCACTGGCGTGCCAAAAAAGGGCTTAGAGATATCGTGCTCAAAATTCACACCCACCGATAGTGTAGTGCTTTTATTGTTAAATTCCTGAGCAATACTGACACGACCTGCATAGGATCGATAATCTTGCTCGTTCGACCCATTCAGCCCCAAACTTAAAGTGGTCTTGGAACTTAAAGGCGTAGAAAAACCAAGGTCCACAGCCCAGCGTTGATCTTGAAAACCGCTATCAAGAGGCAGCTGGTTTGCATCTCCGGTATATTGCAAAACTTGACGGCCCGTTCTTGGATCGGTCACGGTTGTGCCGCCCGAAGCCCCTGTCGAGGAATTTCCGCCTTCATCATCATCGCCGCCGCGCATATTCTCTTGCCGCGCCGGAGTAACAAATGTTTGGTTAAACCGCCAAGGCGCAGCCCCATTTGGGGTCGCACCAGTAAGACTGTCATAGGTCAGCCGTGCGGAAAATACATTACCATTCTTTGCGCTGTGCACGATAGAGACGATGGGTTCGATTGCCTGTACCCGGCCTCCATCTTCCTTGTAAAATAAAACCGCACTATCAATTACGGTGGTGCCGAGTTCATTCGCCGGTTGATCATAGGCATTTTGAACTTGTGCAACATCGGGCGCAGACGGATTGTTGGTGCCAGTATTGTTATCGGCTGCAAGCAAACTTGTGCCTGCCAATAAATTCGCGGTGACAAGACAGAGCGTCGCTCCGATCGTGCCTTTGCGGCTATCAATTAGTTGCATCCACAGCCTCCGCCGTCAAAAGACCGACCACCAGATGAAGCTTCTTTCGAGAAAGCAATATGCTCGTTCGCGGCGGTTAGATTAGGGTTGACGTTGAGCTGCATGGACTCCCGGGCCATGACATCCCGTTCCCAGGGCTGAACCGTAGCACAACCCCCCAGTGAAACCCCCAATGCCAGCAAACTGCAGGCCGTTAAAATCTTTTTCATTGCTATTCTACTTTCGTTATTCATGGATAAGCTGTTCAACATGAGCCCGGTATTCGGCCTCTTTTTCGGGATGGAAACCTTTGTGGATGATGCGGACCTTGCCAGTGCGGTCGATCAACAACGACGTTGGCATGTCCGAAACTCTGTAGTCTTTGGCCAGCACGCCCTTGCTGTCATAAATGACCTTAAGATTGGATCCGACCTGCCGTAAAAACGCATCGGCAACTGCGCGGGAGCGATCCAAATTGATAGTTACAACAACGAGATCGCGGGACGAATATTGGTGTGACAAACCTTTCATGAACGGAAAGGATAGTTTGCAGGGCCCACACCATGATGCCCAGAAATCCAGATAAACGACCTTGCCTTCATATTGGCTAAGATTGAGCTCGGGTTGCTCGCTGGCCGTTGCTGCTGACGATTGCAATGGCGACAAAAATGCCGTGATAGCAAAGGCCAACATCAGGAAAAATATACGGTATTTACCGGGCTGCCTAAAAAAAATCATATCGGTCGCTGCTCCCACTGAGGCCTCAAAACAATTAAATCAGCCCCACAGCACCCAATAAACAGGCGCCTAAACTTAAAGCCTTACAGGGGGGACGTACCCGACAGATAATCCCCTCCACCCGAACAAAATTTTATTGAAATTTATCGTGGCGCAGGAGATATCATGCATCAATTCTTGGGCTATTTCAGAGGGTAGCGACGCACGCCGTGGCCCAAGCATCCTTGCCCCTTTTTCGCTCCAGAAACTTGGTGGGCAAGCCCCAAGGCCAAGCGGCAGGACGGTTCGCTTGCCTTGAGCCAGAAAAGGTTGACCGCATAGTGTTTTTTGGTCCGATTGTTGATCGACCTGACGCGCCTCCACCGCCGATACCTGCTACAGGGGTTCCTGCCTGGATGGACTTGCCTCTGGGGGCCCAATGGGACCGTTTTGTTGCCGATGTGCCAGAAGGCGAAGCGCAGGTTTTGTCCCGACAATTTTTCGATAAGTGGGGTCAACTTTATCTGGCGAGCGACGCCAGGTCCGCATCCCGGACGCCGCCATCGGTGAGAGTTCCATTCGGACCCGTTGCGGATATTGGGGCTGCATGGTCGGGCCATTTCGCCTATGACCCCGCGAAAATTACTACCCCTTTGCTGATTGTTCGCGGCGAATGGGATCGTCTTTCATCGGCTGAAGATGCCGAGCGGCTTCTCGCCAGCTTACCGCCTGAGCTTGAATCCGGTCGGCTGGACCTCGCCAAGGGGACGCACCTGATGCATCTCGAAGACGGACGCAAAAGGCTCTATACAGCAACGGCCGAATGGCTTGCAAAATGACAGGTGGTAATCAGCGGCATTTTCTCAAAAATGCCGTCGCAGAGACAGCAATATCAGGCATAAACAATGCGAAGCATGCCAGTGCGACAGATTTAGATTCATTCTCCATGTTCGCAGTCTTTTTCGAAGTGAAGCCGCGCACGGATGGATATCAACTCTATCTGGAGACGGCAAAGGAACTCCGCCCGCTGCTCGATACTATTACCGGCTTTCAATCGATTGAGCGGTTCAACAGTACAGCGAGGGCGGGATGGCTTTTGTCACTCTCGTTTTGGCGCGATGAAGCTGCACTGACGGAGTGGCGTATCCTGGAGCGCCATCATCAGGCACAACAAGCCGGGCGTGATAAGATGTTTGAAGACTATCGCATTCGGGTTGGTCAGGTGTTTCACGACAAAGAATTTGGTTTGCCTGCCCGAACAGCAACACGGCGTACCGCCTATAATGATCCTGCGCTGTGCAGCCCTGCATTCATTACTGTGCTAGAGTCATCAGCCAAAACAATTTTGACCGACCCCGGTGCAGAGCGGTTCGAGAGCCTTTACACAGATGGCAAGTCGGTTTTGTTAGGTGGTTGGACAAATGAGGTGGCGGCTCCTGTTTACCGCGACCGGGTCGCAGCTTTGGGAGATCGACTACGGATCATTGAAGTTGAACGCGATTACGGCATGTTTGACAGACATCAAGCACCACAATATTATCCTGGGAAAGCATGAAAGATCCTCAACCAAACCTTGCTCGAATCGGCGCCTTGATTGGTGACCCTGCGCGCGCCTCGATTTTGTGGGCTTTGATGGACGGAACCCGAAGGCCTGCCGGTGAGCTTGCACAAATCGCAGGTTTGTCACCGCAGGCCGCCAGCCAACATCTGGCCAAACTGGCGGATGGCAAGCTGCTGAGTGTCTCTTCGTGTGGGCGACATCGATATTTTAAAATCGCGGGACCAGAGGCCGCACGTGCCATAGAGAGTCTCGCAACATTTTCGCCTCCGCCCAAAACCAGACGAAATACAAAGGTGACTGGTGATATTCAATACGCTCGCAGTTGCTACGACCACCTTGCAGGTGAACTTGCCCTCCAGTTGATGCACTACTTGCTCAAGACCAAAGTTGTTGAAATCCACGCAGAGCGTATAGACGTCACCGAAACCGGAGCGGTGAAATTACTGCAACTCGGCATTGATGTCGCGGCCCTTCGCAAAAAGCCACGGAAATTTGCGGCCACCTGCCTCGACTGGACCGAACGCAGTCATCATATCAGTGGAGCGTTGGGGGCGGCTCTTTTATCCAGATTTATCGAGATGGGATGGCTCATAAAGACTCGAGGCGGTCGTGCATTGAGAAAAACACAGGCGGGAAAACGCGGATTTGACGCCTTTTTTAATACGCCAGAGGCCGACAATCCAGACTGCCAAAATCACAGCGCACACACTGAATGATCTGCTGGCAAACGTACCAAGGCGCACGTGCGTTAGACGGAGCCATTCTCCGAAGGTGATAGTTTTCCATAAGGGATTGTTTTTAAATGGTGGTCGGTACTGGGCTCGAACCAGCGACCTCGTCGATGTCAACGACGCGCTCTACCAACTGAGCTAACCGACCAAGACCATTTAACATCCAGGCAAAATCCCACCCAGAACGAAGGCGTGTATAAACCGCTCGCCTCGACCGTGCAAGCCAATTTTGTTACAAAGCGAAACGTGACTTGCGCCCAAAAAAAAGCTAACCTTGGCAAATGCAAATTCCGAAACCTCC
>Ga0316202_10001107_pt1 | contig 22786 bp, 21 predicted proteins | sample 3monrhotite_MG_FD_204934 | JGI IMG/M metagenome (GOLD analysis project Ga0316202, IMG submission 204934) | Microbial mat bacterial communities from mineral coupon in-situ incubated in ocean water Damariscotta River, Maine, United States -... | ecosystem: Environmental > Aquatic > Marine >... | reverse complement strand
GGCTCTACTGGGTCAACAGAAATGTGCTAGGCGGCGCAGTGAATACATTTTATAGCTTTCCAGACCTGCGGGTGAACTGGAGAAGCCAGAATTGGGACGATGGCCTCTACGAGATTACCATGGAGTATTATAGATACGTTTCGGGGTCGGCCGATGCACCGGTTGTCGCAAGGCTCGACGATAGTCCGGGTGGCTGTTTCACCGGGGTTCCGCCGACGGGTGCCGAAGGACTTCACAAACTGCTAGTAAAGGTCAACAATCAACCTATGACGGTTAAGTTCGACCACATCTATTTGAAGGACAATTCCCCTGGTGGCGGATACCTTCCGAAGACTGGGTCGTCGGATGTGAGTAATCCAAATGACGCCCTGGACTTCAATGCCGAGGGGCTGTGTAACATCATGGAGCTGAAAAATAAGTATGATGTGGAGGTGCATTTCACCGCGCACCATCCAAGTAGCTTTATGCGCTACTATACGTTAACCGCTAAACCGAACGCTTGCGCGACGGTGAACTTTGTCAATGAAATCTACCCCGACGCGAGTGTGCCTTCGCCCGTTACTTTCCCACCGGGGACCACTCAACCGTTCTGGCAAGGTACGCCTGCAGCAGGTACATCGGCTACGGCGATAAAGGACCAATTCGCAAAATGCGGTTATATTTTTACCTTGAGTGCCAGTAGCCGGCGGCAGAATGGGTATCAATATGTGGAGTGGAGGCATCCTCAGAGCGCTTATTACGTAGCTCGTGAACAGGGTGTTGCTCCGCCAGCTTGTCCATGAGCGACAGCGTGTGAAACGAACAGTACAGTATATTTTTCCATGTATAGTAGACGCCTTTGCTTGCCGAACCACCGCTGCTCCTTTGGTGGGCAAAGGCACAGAGATAAGGAATAAGGAATAAGGAGATTACACCATGGTAAAATATTACCATCACACCTTCATTGGACTATCGGAAACGAGAGCTAGCCGCACCATTAAGTCTGCCGAACAAGCTATTAAGAAGTGACAGCATGTAACAGAAAAGATGTAAATTTAGCGTGCCACTACCGACATGAACATCACATAAAATATTTTATGAATTTTGCACACCAGCCTGAGACAGATCGACTCCGCAAGAGCCATCAACAATTGATGTCACGCATACAAATGCTCGCCACGCATCAGCAAAAATTTGTACTGGATCAACTCCAACAGACATCCAGGAAAAATCGTTTCCGTGCACGGTCTGATAACCTGTCTGCCTATTTCGAAGAGGTACGGGATGATATCGACAGGCTTGATGACGAACGATACATCGATGCCTATGAAACGATTACTGAAAACTTATACAAAAAATTCCAATATGTGCTTACCGCCATCAAAAATGCCACAACCCCCAAACAGGTCAAAAATAAAGATCATGAGCGAGCGCGGCGGGTCTATGCTTCAAAGCAACGACAATACCCGGAAAAAACTGAGTGATATATACCCGTAGCGATTGAGATTTAGGTCTAATTGCACGCCCTATTTACTCCATGACTGCGTTGAAATGCCTTGCAATAGAGCGACTATTACGCGTCATTTCGCCTTGCCATGAAGCAAATATGACGCACACTTAAACCTAAATCCCAAACGCCACGGGTATATGAGGAGTTGGTGGTTCCGGACGGAGGAGATAGCGGAGCAGGGTGGGTTCTGAGCCACCCTCACTTCTTTACTTAGCAATCGTCAGAGAAGGCACCAGGTCGTAAACGCCATATTTAGTATGCATAGGTTATTTTTCTGCACGAGCATGTTCACGTAATAGGTACTCTGTGGTCACGCTTTGTGTTGCGCATTCAGTTCGGCAAGAAAGCCCTTGGGGTTAAAATCATCGACCAGCGGATTGTCCTCGCTAGTCTGAAGCCGGGCTCGCAACCCCTCAAGCTTCAGTTCATCTGCTTCGAGGCGACGCAGTCCAGCACGAACCGCTTCACTGACCGAATACTGGTGGACAGCCCACTTTTTTGTAATACTACTTCAGCGTACGCTTATGGTGGCGAGTTCAATCATTGGAATAAATACAGAGTACTCCAATTAATTTTTGGTTAAACAATTTCGATTATGAGGCGGTGAATTGACAGTGACAGACTTCTTTTTTAGCTACGGGCTATTTTTGGCAAAGATAGCAACGATTGTGGCGTCAATAGTAGTGGTTGTGCTGTTCTTTGTGTTTCTGGCTGGCAGAAAACAGTCAGTTAATAAAGATAGTATTAAAGTTAAGAAATTAAATGATAAGTATAGCGAACTTGCGATGATGATGAACGCCAACATGTTGCATAAAGACGCTTTAAAGAAATATCTAAAACAAGAAAAGGATAAACTTAAAGGAATCGTTAAAGAAATTAAGAGTGGCACACAGAAAAAGCGTATCTATGTATTGAATTTTCACGGCGATATTCGTGCTTCAGCAGTATCTTCACTACGAGAGGAAATCACTGCTATTTTGACTGTGGCCACTGAAAATGATGAGGTGTTTATACGTTTAGAGAGCGGTGGTGGTGTAGTTCATGGATATGGCCTCGGGGCATCTCAACTGATGCGTGTCCGTGAAAAAAATATTCCGCTTACAGTTTCGGTAGACAAAGTGGCTGCCAGCGGTGGTTATATGATGGCCTGTGTGGCTAATCGTATTATTGCAGCGCCGTTTTCTATCATCGGTTCTATTGGTGTGATTGCACAGGTACCCAATTTTAATAGGGTGCTAAAAAAGCATGATATTGAATATGATCAATTTACGGCAGGGGAATTCAAAAGGACTGTGACCATGTTCGGAGAAAATACCGATGAGGCTAAGGCTAAATTTCGAGAAGAGATAGAAGACATTCATGTGTTGTTTAAAGATTTTATTGTTCAAAACAGACCCGATGTCGACATAGTTAAGGTATCTACCGGTGAAAGCTGGCCCGGTATACGCGCCTTGGAAAAGAATCTGGTCGATGAGTTAAAAACCAGTGATGACTACTTGCTGGAAAATAGTGAATACGCCGATATTTATGAAATTAAGTATGTGAGTAAGAAATCATTAAGCGAAAAAATAGGGTTTCAAGTACAGCGGATGGTCGATAAATTGCAATATGGCTGAGCTTTCTAAGTAGCTGCCTAGTTCATATCAACGGGTATAATGCAATCTGGCGCATCCGACGGCATCAGGGTTCTCGCTGGCGCCAAACACGGCGATTGCCTGTGGCGCGAAAAGGCGGTCTAAAAAATGCGTTCCCATATCTGATTCCTTGTCAGCCTATTGCTATGATTAGTTGTAAGTCCTGCTTTTGACAAGGCCAATGGAAGACTTTATGACAATTGCCTTCATTTCACATCCAGATTGTGCATTACACGAAATGGGACCTGGACATCCCGAGAGCCCAGCCCGGTTGAGTTCAATTCAAGATCATTTATTGTCCAGTGGCCTAGACTTTATTTTGCAACACCATGACGCACCGTTGGCAAGTCGTGAGCAACTATCTCGGGTGCACGATCCTGAGTATGTTGAGCATATCTTTCTCACTGCACCTGAGGAAGGTCAGGTTTGGCTAGACCCAGATACGTGTATGAATCCGCATTCTTTATCCGCAGCCTTGCGGGCGGCCGGTGCAGTGGTGCTTGGCGTCGACTTAGTAATGTCAGAACAAGCCAATGCCGCCTTTTGTAATGTGCGCCCTCCCGGCCATCATGCCGAACACAACAAGGCAATGGGCTTTTGTATCTTCAACAATATTGCAGTAGGTGCGGCTCATGCGTTGCAGGCACATCAATTGGAAAGAGTGGTCATTGTTGACTTCGATGTTCACCATGGTAACGGAACAGAAGATATCTTCCGTGACGTGCCGGAGATTCTGCTTTGCTCAACCTTCCAGCATCCGTTTTATCCTCATACCGGTAGCCATGTTGAATCAGAACATATTATCAATGTGCCGCTACCCGCGGGGACCGATGGTCAGGCATTTCGTGCTGCGGTGGAGTCACACTGGTTGCCAAGATTGGAGGCATTCCAGCCAGAGCTGATTCTAATCTCTGCCGGTTTCGATGCGCATGTAGAAGATGATATGGCCAACTTAAATCTGCTGGAACAGGACTTTGCCTGGGTGACCCGTGAAATCAAAACGATCGCGGATAAATATGCGCAGGGGCGAATTGTCTCGGCATTAGAAGGTGGCTACGCCCTCTCTGCACTAGGGCGAAGTGTTGCAGCACATCTTGATGGCCTGTTGGGATAGTCGTTTATAATTTGAATATTTTTTTCTTGCTACCATTTCGATTGCCCTCAGTTAAGTTAATTATCCTTAACTGGGTTGTATCAATCAATTAGACCACGTCAGATTCCTCCATTCATTTGTGTTGTGTGGTTGAAAATCTTATGTTGTTCAATCTTTGAGTGCAGCTTCTGCGGCTAACACAAAACGCGTTGTTGCTAACACCGTATCCGGATTAAGACTCATGGACTCAATGCCAATCTCCACTAAGAATTCCGCCATCTCCGGATAATCTGATGGGGCCTGACCACATAGGCCAGAATGACGATGATTACGATGGGCACCTTCCACGGCAAGTTTTATCATCTGTTTTACACCGGGGTCACGCTCGTCAAAATCAAACGAAACGATCTCCGAATCACGATCCACTCCCAGTGTTAGTTGAGTCAAATCGTTGGAGCCGATGGAAAAACCATCGAACAGTTTGGCGAATTCGTCGATAAGAATCACGTTATTGGGAATCTCGCACATGACATAGATTTCCAACCCATTCTCACCACGCTTTAGCCCATGCTCGGCCATCGCCTGCAGTACGCGTTCACCTTCTTCAACGCGGCGACAAAAGGGAATCATCAATTTCACGTTAGTCAGCCCCATCTCTTCACGCACTCGCTTCATGGCTGCGCATTCCAGTGCAAAGCCTTCGGCATAAGCGGGATGGGTGTAACGGGCTGCACCCCGAAAACCGATCATAGGATTGTCTTCGTGGGGCTCAAAGTCCGCACCACCGAGCAGAGTGGCGTATTCGTTCGTCTTGAAATCTGACAGACGCACTACCACTGGCTTGGGCCAGAAGGCCGCGGCGATAGTACCGACGCCTTCAGAGAGTCGGCGCACAAAATAATCAGCACCGTCGGCATAACCATGAACAAGCGTTTCCAAAGCATCACGGGTGTTGCGCTCGGTGACACGTTCGGGATGCAACAGGGCCATGGGGTGGGCCTTGATGTATTCGTTGATGATAAATTCCAGTCGCGCCAGACCCACGCCATCGTTGGGTAAAAAGGAAGTGGAAAACGCCAGATCCGGATTACCCAGGTTGATCATGATTTTGGTTTTGGGACGTGCCAGGTTGGAGAGATCAGTCTCGATGACCTCGTAGTCGAGCTTGCCGCGGAACACACGACCTTCATCTCCACCGGCACAAGAGATGGTCACCATCTCATCATCCGCAATGCTTTGCGTTGCATTGTCGCAACCGACCACCGCGGGAATGCCCAACTCGCGGGCAATGATAGCGGCATGACAAGTGCGCCCGCCACGATTGGTGACGATGGCCGCAGCGGTTTTCATCACTGGCTCCCAATCGGGTGTCGTCGTTTCGGCCACTAATACTTCGCCGGCTTGAAATTCGTCAAGGTGGGCGACGTCTGCAATGTAACGTGCACGGCCTGCGCCGATCTTGGTACCCACGGCGTAACCACGGGCAAGGATTTCACCCTGCTGCTTGAGATGGTACTGACGTAAGGTGTTACCTTGCTTTTGTGACTCCACAGTCTCGGGCCGCGCCTGGACCATGTACAGTTCACCATCGACACCGTCTTTGGCCCATTCCATATCCATGGGACGAGTCTCACCGGCCTTTTCACTGTAGTGTCTTTCGACCTTAATGGCGTAGTCGGCCAGGGTCAGCACATCCTCGTCACTTAGGCAGTAACGCTGACGATCAATCTCCGGCACCGGCACGTTACGGGTCATCGCCCGTGAATCACCCGTGGCATAAATCATCTTGATTTGCTTGCTGCCACGGTGACGGCGCAGCACGGCGCGATGACCTGCCTCGAAGGTGGGCTTGTGTACATAGAATTCATCCGGCTCCAGTGCACCTTGCACCACGTTTTCACCGAGGCCATAGGCGCCAGTGATAAACACCACATCGCGAAAGCCGGTTTCGGTGTCCAGGGAAAACATCACGCCGCTGGCGTTGAGATCCGATCGCACCATCTTCATGATGCCGATGGACAGCGCCACCTTGAAATGGTCGAAGTTATTATCGATGCGATAATGAATGGCGCGGTCGGTAAACAACGAAGCGAAACAACGGCGGCAGGCATCAAATAGATGTTCATCGCCACGAATATTGAGATAGGTTTCCTGCTGACCGGCAAAGCTGGCGGTGGGCAAGTCCTCGGCAGTGGCAGAGGAGCGCACCGCCAGACTCAGCTCTCCTCCGTATTCCTGTTGCAGTTGAGCGTACGCATCGCGAATTTGTTGCTGCAAACCCTCCGCCAGTGGCGCACCGTAAATAATCGCTCGGGCCTTGGCGCCACGGCGGGCGAGGTCACCCATGTCTGCGGGGTTGAGGCCGTCCAATGTCGCCTTTAATGCATCCCACACACCGGCCTGGGCAAGGCCGTCGCGATAGGCTTCTGCGGTAATGGCAAAACCATTGGGCACCTTGATGCCCTGTGGTGTCAGTTCCCGATACATCTCACCGAGGGAGGCGTTTTTGCCACCCACGGTGGGTACATCCTCGATACCAATTTCCTTGAACCAACGGATGTAGTTAGACATGCGGCTTTCCTCCTGTGGAAGCTTTAACGTTTTTGCATCATGGCTTGTGCCAGCGCTGCCCGAGCTGCCAGGGCATCTGCTGAATGGTCGACCAGTCGACACGCACATCCTGGGTGGGCAGACACAGGTCAAAATCGGCGGCTTCACGTAATTCAGACAAACGGCGTATTGATGAGTTGGTTCCTCGCATCATAAAAACTTGACACATTGGGTGCGGTGAATCTTACAAACTACCTACTGCAGTACAGCATAGATGAGATATGCATATCTTTGTTTACCCGCCCATGTTTTTTTACTGTTTGGCACAAAAAACTCTGGATTATGGTGATGTGGGTTTATGTACTGAGCTAGTATATATTGAACAACGCCATAAAATGCTGATTTAACGTGTATTGAAGCGGGGAAGGGTGTTTATGTGGTCCGTTGGTTGTGGCAAATCAAACGGGGATGCCTGGCCCACTGTGGTAAAACATCCAATGTACTTCACCCATCATCAACCAGCTGAAGAGGATAAAACCCAGCAAACTCAATACGGCCATGACCAATGCCCCAAGGAAGGCGCTGCCAAAGTTATCGATCTCAAAGTCTTTCACCATAGCTGCGGTCAACCATAAGGTAAAAGCATTGACTACCAAAGCAAACAAACCGAAAGTAAAAACAGTGAGAGGCAAGGTCAGCACCCACAGCAGGGGGCGAATAAAGGCATTGACCAGACCCAGCACAAAGGCCGCCCACAGCAGCCCACTGCTGGAACGCGTGCGTACACCGGGCACCATTTTTGTGACCACCCAGAGGCCGAAAGCCGTGACCAGCCAGATGAAAATGATACCCATAAACATGGCCTTACTCCTTTCTGAATCAATGAAACTATTTTCTGTTATGCACCATTCGGCCATTAACCTCGCGTACGATATTTTACACCAAGTGAATCCTGAGGTGCTGAATTAAACATGGAACTGCTCAATGGACAATCCCTACCCATCGCCGTGCTGTCGCCCAATCCCGCGGTGGATATGACCTATGAGTTACCCCGGCTCATTGCCAATCAAAAGGCCCACGCCATTGCCACGCGTTTTGATCCTGGGGGCAATGGCATCAACGTGGGGCGTGCATTGAGGCGATTGAATATACCGGCACAAAATTACTGTGTGGTCGCTGGTGAAATCGGCCAATTATTACAACGTCTGTTGGCCGATCAACTGGACCATGTGGATTGTGAAGAGGTCGAGGGTGAGACGCGCATCAATGGTACCTTTATTGAACGCGAGCCACCGGAGCAGTACGAAGTTAGCGGCATCGGCCCGGATATTCCTCCCTCGCAGCTTAATGCGCTACTAAACCGATTTGTGGAACACAGCGCCGGCGGTTTCGGGGTGCTCACCGGCACGCTGCAAAAGGATCTACCCATGGATCTTTACGCCAGTCTGGTACAGCGCATTCGCGAGCAGGGCGGCCGGGCCGTGGTGGATTCCCACGATGAGGCCCTGCGCGAGGCCATCGATGCACAGCCCTTTCTGATCAAACCCAATCGCTACGAACTGGAAATGCTGCTCGGCCAAAACTTCGACACGCTTGGGGCCATTGCGCAGGCGGCCCGGAAAATACAACAACAGGGCGTGGACTATGTCTGTGTTTCCCTGGACGGCGAGGGCGCGTTGCTGGTGGGGCCGGACAACAGCCATCACGCCACGGCCCCGGCTGTAGTGGTGCGCTCCAGTGTGGGTGCGGGGGATTCCATGGTGGCGGCGCTAGTGGCGGCCTTCGCCCACGGTCATTCAGCCGCACAGGCGCTGCAATTGGGCATTGCCTGCGCCGCGGGCACGGTGAGCCAGCCGGGCACCGAACTCTTTTCCAGCGCCGATGTGGAGAATTATTTCGACGGGGTCAGCGTTAATACGCTGGATATTTAATGAGGCAGCCAGTGCAAGTCATTAATGATGACAACGGAACTAAAAGATGAGAATGCCGCCCATGGTACAAGCCCTGTTGATCATCAACGTGGGCATGTTTTTATTAGAGCTCTCCTATGCCGGGCAATTGATTGGCGCCCTGGCGCTCTGGCCTTTGGATACCGGGGCGTATTCCTTGTCCGCTGCGGTGCAACCACACTTTGGCATTTGGCAACTGGTAACCTATTCATTCCTGCATGGCGGTGTCATGCACCTGTTATTGAATATGTACGCCCTATGGTTGTTCGGCGCACGTATGGAGCTGTATTGGGGCAGCAGGGCCTTTTTGTTGTATTACTTTATCTGCGTCATTGGCGCTGGCCTAGTGCAGTTAGTGGTAGTGAGCCTGACGGCAAAACAGGGAATGATTTATCCCACCATCGGTGCCTCGGGTGGGGTGTTCGGTCTGTTGCTCGCCTTTGGCATGAGTTTTCCCAACGAGCGCTTGTTGCTGATCTTTCCACCCATCGCACTAAAGGCGAAATGGTTTGTACTGATCTTCGGTGGTATTGAACTTTGGGCAGGTGTCACCAGCACCGAGGCGGGAGTTGCCCATTTTGCCCACCTGGGCGGGATGTTATTTGGTTTTGTGCTGCTACGTTATTGGCAGCGTTATCCGCCAGGCTACACTTGAGCCCTTGCTTGCGTACTAATTTCGGCTACATGAAATAGTTGTTTTTAGCAGGAGGGATTATCACGTGTCACATGAGACGATTTATAAAACACTGTTTATTCAGTCTCGTGGCGCACTGAAGAAAGAATTGCTCAAACACCTTGTGCTATTATCGATAATTTAGGGAAGAACTCATTGTTTTTCTGATTTTCTAACTATGAGTCACGAATAGAATGTAGGAGAAACGCCATGCCGTTGAATAATATCGAAAGCTCCAAGCTCACGCAGGCCTATGACCGGATGCTGGAGCGGGTAAAAAAGTCACTGAGACAGACTGAACCAAAACTTCATGAGGCCATTGACCTTGCTCGGGAAAAGGCCGTTGAGCTGGAAGAACTGACAATTGAAGAGGCGAAAGACGTCGGAAATTATCTTCGGCGAGACGTAATGGATGTTGCCAACTACCTGGCCAGTGATGAGGCCGAGGATCTTAAAAGCTGGTTCCGGTTTGATGTGAGCCTTATTGAAACACAGTTGTTGGATTTGTTGTTTAGTGTTGCGGATAAAACACGCCTGGACAGACTATATTTCGAAGAAGAGGTACAAAAAGGCAACGAGTATCACACGGGCGAAATCACGGGGCCCGGAAGTTTGGTTTGTGCGGCCTGTGGCGAGCAGATCCATTTCAACAAAACCGGTCACATTCCGCCGTGCCCCAGATGTCATGAGACGATCTACTCCCGCCAGTCTCCTGATTAAATGGATGCTCGCCACCTACTGACTGTTATGAATTACCGCAAGGTAGATGCGTGAACAGCGACAGCAGAGAACAATTGTTTATTGAAGGTTATCAGCGGGCGCTGGCGCTACTGCACGAATGCAGTAATGCCAGTGGTTTTTTGGCCAGCACCACTGATCGTGACAATTATCATCGTATCTGGGCACGAGACGGCATCATCCTGGGTTTGGCCGCGTTGATGGCGGATGACCACGAACTCGTCACTACCTTTCGTCGAACTTTGTTAACCCTGGCGCAACACCAGGGCCCTCATGGTGAAATTCCCAGCAATGTAGACATCTCCGCGGGGCGTGTCAGCTATGGCGGCACCACAGGACGAGTGGATGCAGACCTATGGTTTATCATCGGCTGTGCGCAATATTGGCGTGCTACGGGCGATGATGATTTCCTGCATAACATGTTGCCGGTGCTTGAACGCGTGCGCGCGTTATTGGGTGCGTGGGAGTTTAATAATCGGGGTCTGTTGTACGTGCCACAGGCGGGTGATTGGGCTGATGAATACATCCATAGTGGCTATGTGCTCTACGATCAGTTGCTTTATCTTCGAGCCCAGCAAGAACTCTGTGATATTCATTGTCATGTGCACGGGACGACAGATCATATTTTGGAAGAAAAGACTACGCGGCTTAAACATATGATCTGCGACAATTACTGGTTCGACGTGCAGGGCGAGGAGGGAGGCATCCCCGACGATGTTTACCATGAAGTACTTTATCTTAAAGGGCGCGTTGCAGCGGGCCCTCATTCATCTCAGCGTCACTGGCACTGGGTGCCCTTCTTTTCTCCACAGGGTTACGGTTATCGATTCGATTCCCTGGCCAATATTCTGGTCTCCCTGTTGGGTGTGGCCGATGCAAAACGGCAAGAGGATGTTGATGCCTATATTCAGGAGGAGGGTATCGTGCCCGACGATATGGCCCTCTTACCGGCCTTTTATCCAGTGATACAGCCGCTGGATAGAGACTGGGAAGAGTTACAAATGAATTTTTCTTACACCTTTAAAAATCAACCCTACGAATATCACAATGCTGGGCTATGGCCCATGGTGACGGGTTTTTATGTCGCCGATCTGGCAGCACGAAACAAACTGGAATTAGCGAGACATTATTTATTGGGGATACATCGTGCCAATGCCTTAACCATGGCAGGAGAAGCTTGGGGCTTCCCGGAATATGTGCACGGTCAGAAATTTACTCCCGGTGGCACTCGACATCAGGGCTGGAGTGCCGCCGCTGCGATTATTGGCCACCATGCCATACAAGGTAAACCGTTGTTAAGCCAAGGCGCTAATCTTCGTAGTACTTCTGTGGACAGTTCAAATGTGAATGCTTCTAATGTGGGTGCGACAAGTGTGAATAGCAGCAATGGCTGAAGGACCGCATATTTTATTGTGCTGTGATCTTGATAGGACGCTGTTACCCAACGGGACACAACCTGAATCACCATTAGCGCGTCCGTTGTTGCGGAGGGTGGCTCAATGTTCCAACGTGACACTGGTTTATGTCAGTGGACGACACAAGGCGTTGCAACAAGACGCGATTCAAGAGTACCAAATTCCTGTTCCTGATTATGTGATCGGTGATGTCGGCACAAGCCTCTATTCTATTTCCAATAACGAATGGCAGCTTTTCGAAGCCTGGCAACAGGAGATTGCCTCGGATTGGCGTGGTAAGACACAGACTGAGCTTGCTACATTGTTTGAAGATCTGCCGGAACTGTCTTTGCAGGAGCCTGAAAAACAGAATCTTTTCAAACTCAGTTACTACACGCCGATGGACATTGATCAACAGCGGCTATTAGAAACCATGCAAACCCGGCTACGCGCGCAGGATGTGAATGCCAGTTTGATTTGGAGCATTGATGAAGCCAAGCACTGTGGCCTGCTCGATGTTCTGCCCAAGGATGCCACTAAATCGCACGCCATCTATTTTTTAATGAAGCAATTGGGGATGACAGAAACAAATACCATTTTTGCCGGTGACAGTGGTAATGATTTGACTGCGCTGACATCGGGCCTGAAAGCGATATTGGTTCGCAATGCCACCGATGCTGTAAGGGCAGAAGCTCAGCAACGTGTTGTCGAGGCGGGCTACCCGGATCGCCTTTATCAGGCCAAGGGTAGATTTATGGGAATGAATGGTAATTATGCAGCGGGCGTGCTGGAGGGGCTGGTTCATTTTTTTCCTGAAACCGCCGGATGGCTTGAAGATAATCCATTAAGCACCCATGCTTAGCGAATGAATGTTTAATAAATGAAAGCTTAATCCGTGGATTATTTTTCATGAATAGTGATGTGTTTTTATAACATCTTCGGGCGAAACAGTATTGTCATTACGCGCCAGACAGTGAGGCAGCATGGAATATAAAGATTACTACGAGGTGATGGGCGTCAAACGTGATGCGACTCAGGATGAAATCAAACGAACCTATCGAAAATTGGCGCGTAAGTTTCATCCGGATGTCAGCAAAGAGACTGATGCTGAAGTGCGTTTCAAAGAACTTGGCGAGGCCTACGAGGTGCTCAAGGACCCGGAAAAGCGGGCAGCCTATGATCAGCTCGGTACCAATTGGCAAGGCGGGGAGAATTTCCGGCCGCCACCCGACTGGGATGCCGGTTTTGAATTTAGTGGTGGCGGTTACACCGGCGGTGATTCCGCGAGCTTCAGTGATTTTTTTGAATCGCTGTTTGGGCAACAGGGTGGCCCGTCTGCATACCAGGCTGGCAGACATACCCGTGGAACGGGTTTCAATACACGTGGCGAAGACCACCATGCGAAGGTGTTGATCGATATCGATGATGCCTTCACCGGCGCGACGCGCACCTTTACCTTACGAGTACCAAAGGTCACGCCGGAGGGCCATGTGCGAAGTGGCGAGCATTCCCTTAAAGTGAAGATTCCCAAGGGCATCAAACCAGGGCAACGCATTCGCTTGGCAGGACAGGGCGCACCGGGAATGGGACAAGGGCCAGCGGGTGACCTCTATCTTGAAGTAGAGTTCAAACCTCATGCTTTGTATCGAGTCGATGGCGCCGATATCTATCTGAATTTGCCGGTGACGCCCTGGGAAGCGGCATTGGGTGCGAAGCTTAAGGTGCCTACGCCAAGTGGTATGGTTGATCTCAAAATCCCCGCCAATTCATCACAAGGTAATAAATTGCGGCTTAAAGGACGTGGCTTGCCAGCGAAACAACCGGGCGACCTTTTTGTGGTGATCACCATTGCACTGCCACCGGCTGACAGCAAAGAAGAAAAGGCCTTATACGAAACCATGGCAAAGCAAATGGCCTTCAATCCTCGTGAACAATGGGAGGCTGCGCATGCCACACAAAAATAATATCGCGACCATTCTAAGCGGTGAAATCATCGAGCACCGAGCGCCATTGTCGCTCGGTGAGTTATGCCAACAATATGCAGTACATGCGGAATGGATAGTGGATTTGGTCGATGAAGGAATATTGGAACCACGGGGTAACCAACAAATGCACTGGCGCTTTTCCGGCGAGAGTTGTCGCCGCATCAGTATCGTACTGCGTCTGCAACGCGACCTGGGAATTAATCTGGCCGGTACTGCATTAGCGTTGGATTTGCTGGACGAGTTGCAGGAATTGCGCAGAATCCAAGAGAATGGATAGTAGGCTTCACGTCTGTTTTTAACCAGCATCTTCCCGCCCTGATCCTCCCAATGCTCCCACAGCCCGGCGAAGGCGAACAGGTCATCACCAACGGGACGGATGCAATACGGCTGTTTACCACCGGCACCGGCCTGCCACTCAGTTATGTGGACTAGGCGGGGACCAGGCCCCAGTGGAGCATGACGATCTCCCGGCCCCGTTTTCTCCCTGCCTGACCGCCGCGATGTCCTGAGAGGGTGCGATATTGAAGCGGGCGCGCAGGGCAGGGGTGTCATCGAGGTGGAAATGCTCGATCAGGCGATCCTTGGGAACATCGAGATAGAAGCGCGGCCGCACATGAACCAAGGCTAGTCCAGATCAGGCCAGGCGGGGAATATTCCAATGATCTCAGGAAATTACTGGTTTTTGTGGATTAAAGGGCGAAACAGGAGCAACATTGGAATTTGACACATTTCGAGGGATTTGGAATGGCAAAGCGACGACCTATAAGGCGATTATTGGATAAATATGAACCCGGCGAAGGGAAAGCTGAGGTCGTCAGTGCACCTAAAGATTTATCCCATATTCTATTTGTCACATCCAGAGGCAAACTTGGTCGAAGGAATGTCGCCATCATGTGGATGTTATTTGGTTCCGGACTGCGAATAACGGAAGTAGGGCAGCTCAAAGTTTCAGATGTCTATTATCCTGATGGCGAACTCAAAAAAAGTTTCGTCATTCCTGGTACCTATACAAAAACGGGTAAACCACGTACTGCATATATCATTGTTCCCCAACAACGTGAGGCGATGGAAGCCTGGCGGCAACATCGAATTTTTGATAAAGCGATGATATCGAATGATGCATCATATGGTGGTTTAAGAAAAGAAAGCCCACTGTTCCTATCAAAAAAAGGCGCATGGCGTAAATTTGCATTCAATATTAAAAAATATAAAACCAAAGACGGGATTAAAGAAACCTTGGTATGCGCTTCATTAGAAAACACAATACGCGAGATAATAAAAAACGCAGGTATTCAAGGTGGCTCGAGTCATTCTGGTCGCCGGAGCTTAGCTACACTGATGGACCACAAAGGATATGACTTAGATCTAATTCAGAAGATATTGGGTCACGAGGATGAGGAAATGTCATTAGAGTATATTGATCCCAGCTTAGGCCGTATTGATACTGCAATGAAAAACCTATGGCGTGGCGTCAAATTACCAAGATTCAATGAAAATTTTCAGTAAAATTATTATTACAGGGTCAGAAAACAATGCGAACATTCGAACTTGATTTACAGTTAAGACGAATATAAAAAGTACAAAAATATGGGAAGATCGCCTGACTTACGTGAAATCTTTGATCCGCCTGACGAGATTATCCAGGCCGGATTGAATGGTGACCTAGTTTTTTTTGTGGGTGCTGGAGCATCTATGTTACTTGGCTTGCCGTCGTGGTCCGGACTGGCTGCTAATGCTCTTGATGATTTACGACAGAATGGCTTTTTGAACTACTCAGAAAATGCTCATGTGGCCATGCTAGCTTTTACTCCAGGCGAAAACAGTGATCAATGTGTTTTGGTGTCACCGCGACGTTAGCAACACATTAATTCATACCACAGCACAATCAGACGTGGTCTCATTTTCAGCATTACTATGATTCTGAGCTTGATCGTGCAAATTTAGAATATCCAGAATATGAATTTGCCACGCTAGTGACTAACTATTTAGCAAATTTCCTGTATATGTCAAAAGGCTGGGTACTTGAAAATCTCAACAGAATATTTGATCAAACCAGTTATTTAAAATGGCTGTGCGCCATGCAGAGTTATGCTTATGTAGGAACGATATATCAGGAAATTTATAATTATTTAAAAGAGCATAATGATTTTGAATCCTTTGATGATGACAATTGCCTTATCAATAGACTAATAACCAGGAATGACCAAAAGGAAATAAGTCATTTAATATGGTTTATGTGGACTCTAAGAAAGAAAGGCGACGAAAAGTTAAAAAGCAAGGTTTACGAGTTGTGGCCAAAAATTCTACAAAATATAGATTTATCGATAAAAGAGGGTCGAATGATGGCGTCACAGCTATGCCACTGGGCGGTATTTGTCGATCAGATCGACGAAGAGAGACGACAACTACTTCTAGCAATAGCACCATTTTCTGATGAGTCGCATAATTCGTATGAACTATTAACAAGTATCTCTGAAAATAGCGAGGCGCAACCATTCGAAGCCCATGAAATCTGGATGAAAATGTTAGCAGGTTCTAATCCTGATTATCCAGAAGAAGCGGTTAGAGAGATATTTACTAATTTACTTAAAGTGGGCCATGAGGGGCTGCGCAAAGCGAGAGAAATAGAAAGCGAATATATAAAGGTTGGCAATGAAAGACCATCTCTCTGGTTAAGAGAAATTAGGCAAGAGACAGAGAATGTGTAAACTTGATTTTATAAATCTTTATTACGAGAAATGAGATCACGCTGTGTGTTGCAAAAGAGATTTGGCCGCATGTGTTGCGTTGACCGGTTGAACCCACAGCCGATTTTAGACATTGAAATAAAAGCATAAAAGGCCCCGTCTTTTGCCGTAATTTTGTTCGGATGTACAAGCCTAGTATGTCGGTTTTCTTTACATATCACAAAATTTACCCACTAATAATTTCCAAACCTTTGAACAATGGTCATAATTTTTATGGCACTATACATGCATGTATACACGAACAACCAAAAATTACATCTGTTCAGTTTCGTAGTTAGGTATCGCGGATCGATTTTATACCACTAAATACAATATGGAGAAATAGAATGATGATGATAACCAAAGCCCGGAAAAATAGTAGAAAACCAATATTTCAATTCATGCCATCTTTATTATTGATCGCAAGTTTATCTATTCTTTATACATCTATAGCTCATGCGAGTCTCTTGACATTAGATTCTACGGCCAAAGGTATGATTTCGGATGGTTCCTGTTTTGGTGTTTCTGGAGTGATAAGAGATGGCACTCCTGACTGTGTAAGCCCCGATTTTTTCGCCGTCCTTAATCGACAACCTCCAAACCAGGAAGAACGTGGTGTTGCTGAATTCGATATCTCATCGATAACAACAGAAGTAAGCTCTGCTTTCCTGTACTCTGGTGTTAATCTATTTAGTTCAAGCACCGATAGAACATTAAATCTATATGGGCGTGCTGCCGATGGTAGCGTGACCTTATCTGATTTTTATTTTGACAATGGTGATTTGATAGATACATTTGTTCATAGCGCTGGGGATGAGTGGCTCATTGATGTCACAACTCTTATCAATGATCTGGTTTTTCTTGATCAAGACCACGCTGGATTTTTGCTGTTGCAAATAGAGCAGACTGCTGGCAGAAAAGTGTGGGACGGGCCTCAATTAATTATAGAATTTGCTGATGTTCCTGTTCCGGAGCCAGGTACTCTGGCCTTGATAGGGTTAGGATTTGCTGCTATGGGCTTTAGGAAGCGCAAGACTTATTGCTAAAGTATACGTTGGTTGGCCGGCGCTGGGTGTTTCAAATATTGTTTGACCCCGGGCATCTTTAAGAAACCATGCCGGCCGATCAACTAACTTCTTAGTAAGTGAGCACGGAAGTGGGTCTATAACCTAATATATCTAGCAGAAAAACAGTTTCGCTGAATGTTCAACAAGAACTGTTCTTACACCGAAGTAGTGATTAACCTATAGATCGAGATTGAGTTCCTGGAGTAATCTTTAATAAAGGTCAATACTTCGACAAAATTACATGGATTGCCGCTTTGCAGCGCGCCGTGTAATAGGCAACCATGTTCAATGGGGCAAGCATTGTGTCCGTTGAAAATAGTAATAGGCTGGAAGCTTGAGAAGCTAATCTGTAACTAATATTGAAATGTGATTTCATGACGGACGATGAATTGAATAAGAGAGCTGATGTATAAAATCTGCGGGAATTATAATAAGTTTTAAAATAAATTACTTCTCCACCTCATCGATCAGGAAAGAAATGATTCTGTTATTGATATCGATGATCCCTTCTTGTTTTGCGAACTGACTGAGGGACTGTTTAGATACCCCCAGGTCACGTAGTAGGGAGGCTTTAGTCGGATGACGAAGGATTGCCAGCAACTTCTCTACAATCTCTTCATTAGTGTAAATTTTTGCAGTCATAAGGTAAATGATATAACGAGCAGCTTAAGCGAATGATCAAGAAAACTGGTTTGCATGGTGCAACGCCTTCGAGCTTTCGTGATAGTTTTGTGCGAGGACTCTATGAAAATGGGTGCGGCTGGAAAGATTTGATGGCCGCTACAGGGATCAAACAAAAACGGACTTTGGAGCGCAAGGTGAGGCCTCAGGAAGCAGAACTGGAAAAAATATTTAACACCCTTTTTTCAAGGGTAAAAAATCCATTTTAATTGGTTAATGTAAGAAGGAACGTGTGTACTCGACATGAACAGTTAATCGAAGCAGATTAAACTCGAGTAAACCGGGGGATAGGAAGCGTGCATTTACATTCATACAGAATAAAAAACTACAGGCGGCTGCGAGATGTTCACATCGAACTTGCCTCTGATATTTCAATCTTTGTCGGGTCGAACAACAGCGGGAAGACATCGGCCACACAGGCTCTGTACGCATTTGCATCTGGTTCGAAAGACAAATTTTCCTTGTACGATTATAGCTCAGCTTGCTGGAAGGACCTTGACGCCATCGGCAACCTACCGAGTGACGGAGCAGAACAGCCAACGCTGCCTTCGATAAGTGTGGACCTTTGGTTCGAGGTGGAGGCAATCGACCTGTACCTTGTGATACCACTATTGCCGAGTACAGCGTGGCACGGCACGCAAGTTGGCATGAGGATAGAATTTGCGCCGCGTAATTCTGTTGAACTTCTGGATAACTTCCGAACAGCACGCACAGAAGCTCAGGCGAAGGCTGCCGCTTTGGAAAAGCGGGAGAATGAGAAATATGTACCGTGGCCAGAAAGCCTAACCGACTATCTCAAAAACGAACTCCCAAATGAGTTTGAGTTCAAATACTACATCTTGGATCGAGCTCAGTTCGATGTCGCTCACATGCCCCAAGAGGGATACGAACCCCTACTGCTTGGCAAAGAACTTGGTGGTGCCTCGATCCTGAAGTCCCTTATCAAGGTCGATAACCTCAGTGCACAACGACATTTGGCTGACCCGACAACGGCCACAGGAACAGCCGCAGGTCGATCCGAAGACCTTTCCAAACGACTGAGCAGATTCTACAAGCGGAACCTCGATCAACAGCAGGAAGACCACAGCGCTCTTAGGGCATTGTCTGATTCAGAAGCAGGTCTTAATGAACATTTGGCCGACGTATTTAAAGATACGCTCAGTCGCCTCGCAAAGCTTGGTTATCCGGGCCTCGACAACCCCCGACTAGAGATTAAGTCAGCTCTCAATCCTGCCACGATCATGAGTAGCCAAGATGCTCGTGTGCATTATGTTCTGGGTGATGGTGCGGAGGCTCTGAGGCTACCCGACACCTACAACGGTCTAGGCTTTAAGAATCTCATTTATATGGTGGTTGAAATACTCGACCTTCACGCCAGATGGGTCGCTGACAAGGATCAACGCGCTCCACTGCATTTGATATTCATAGAGGAGCCTGAGGCACATCTTCACGCTCAGCTTCAGCAGGTTTTCATTCGAAACATCCTCGACCTTATGAAAGACGACAAAGATGATGGCGGTGCCTTCCAAAGTCAGACGGTCGTTACGACTCATTCGCCTCATATACTCTATGAACGCGGCTTCCAACCTATCCGATATTTTAGGCGGAAAGAGAATAATGGCGAACAGACTACCGAGGTTTTAAATCTCTCTGAATTCTACAGTCAGAACCCGAGCGAACGGGATTTCCTGCAGCGGTATTTGAAGCTAACGCATTGTGACCTTTTCTTTGCAGATGCAGCCATCCTTGTCGAGGGCAATGTTGAGCGGCTCCTGCTCCCTGTGATGATTAATAAAGAAGCTGATTCTCTGCGGTCGGCTTGCCTATGCATTCTGGAGGTAGGCGGTGCCTTTGGGCACCGTTTCAAGTCGCTGATTGAGTTCCTTGGTCTTGTTGCGCTCGTGATCACCGACTTAGATAGCGTCGAACTTGTTGCTGCCGATGAGGAGAATGAGGACGAAGATACCGAGTTCGAGGTTCCAAGTGCTGATGCAGAACAGCCACCTCTGAAGAAATCCGGCAAGACGTGTTTGCCATCTAAGCCTGGCGCGCTTACTTCGAATCAGACTTTAATCCAATGGCTACCAAAAAAACAAACGGTTGCAGAACTGCTTATCGCGACCGACGCCGAAAAATTACACCAGTCAGAAGGTGGTAACGGTTTTAAGGTTCGTGTGACCTATCAAGTCCCAACGGATGTGACATGGAATGATGCGACAGCCATCCTTTGCGGACGAACGTTGGAGGAGACCTTTGGACTTGAAAATGCGGCATGGTGCCAGTCTCTAGATCAGCGGCACATCGGCCTGAGGATCCGTGGGAACCCTGCGACACCGGACGAGCTTGCATCCGGCCTTCACAGACGAGTCAGTCGAAAATCGTTCGATAAAACGAAGTTTGCTCTAGGCATTCTTACTGAAGAACCAGAGAATTGGAATGTGCCGTTCTACATCAAAGAAGGTTTGCACTGGCTAGATAGTGTGATCAATCTCGAGCTGCCTGCACTGCTAACGGAAGTAAGCGAGCCTGCTATAGATGCAGGAGCATTCGACGCGGAACAGTCACGGAGTCAGCAAAATGACTAGCCGAGCTTTGCAAAAAGATACCGAGGCAGATCGACAGCTACACGGTTGCCTGAACTCATCGCCGCCGCGAAGCTTTATGATGATAGCAGGAGCTGGCTCGGGTAAGACAACTTCCTTGATTAAAGGGCTCGCCGAGATCCTCAACAAAAACGGCGAGAGGCTGAGGTTGCGTCGACAGAAAGTCGCTTGCATCACTTACACAGACATTGCGGCCAGGGAAATTTGGGCAGATGTGGGGAACAATCCCCTTGTCCATGTCTCGACCATTCATAGCTTCCTTTGGTCGCTGATTCGGTCATTTCAATCAGACATTCAGGAGTGGGTAGCAAACCGGATTAACGAAAAAATCGTGAGCTCACAGGAGAAAGCGGCCAATTTCGGACCACGCGTGAAGCAGCGTACGCGCGAAAAGAACCAGAGCGACATAACACGCTATGAGCAGCAGCGAGCTCAGATTAGCCAGATCCGCTCATTTACTTATGGAACGGGTAGCGATTACATAAACGGAATCCTTGGTCACGACGACATTATAAAAATGGTGCCTCAGCTCATTATCGAGCGCCAATTGATGCGCAGTCTTTTCGCCCAACAATACCCGTTTCTTTTCGTAGATGAGAGTCAGGACACAATGGAAAACGTCGTGGAAGCTCTCAAAGCGGTAGATGAGGAGCTAGGAAATCAGTTTTGTCTCGGTTTCTTTGGTGACCCTATGCAGCGCATCTATCCGACAGGGATCGGCGCAGTCCCGGCAGGTAAAGATTGGGCGAACATCACGAAGCCAGAGAATTTCAGATGTCCTGCAGCAGTACTCAGCGTCGCTAATGCGATACGACGAGATGGGGATGGTCTGGTTCAAACGCGCGGCCGGATGACAGGACCAGAAGAAGATTTGACAAGTGTGCCAGGTAGCGCGCACTTCTTCATTCTTCCCATCGACGAGAGACGCGATCAGCGGATTGCGCAGGTGCGCGCTTGGGCTGCTGGAAAAAATGATGATCCCGCGTGGCAGGTAGATGAGAGCAACGAAGCCGTGAAGCTCCTTGTCATTGTGCACCGTATGGCCGCCAAACGGATGGGGTTCGGGGATCTGTACGCGGCACTGAATGACAAGGCCCCGGATAAGTTTAAAAATGGTTTTTTGGATGGTACTGCTTGGCCGGTACGTCCTTTTAACACCTTTGTACTGCCACTGGTGAGCGCCAGCAACAAGGGTAACGATTTCGAGGCGATACAGGTTCTCAGAAGTCAATCACATTTCTTGGCCCGCGAAAATCTGAGAGGGACCGACATAGCCGCGAAACTTGATGAATTGCGCCGATTCACTGAGAATCTTCAGCAGATGATGGAGCCAGGTTCAGGTGCGACCAATGCCGATGTTCTCCGTCACGTTCATGAGTCTAGGGTAATAGTCCTCGACCCGAGGGTGCTTTCATATTTGAATCTTCCGGTTCCAGTTGAATCAGAGGAAGACGATAAAACCGAGACTATTGGGGAGGAGGACGTTGCTGAAGAGTTGACCAAAGAAATTATGGCTATGGATGCCTTCCTCGCATGTCCGGCAGAGCAGTTCTGGGGCTACTACAAATACGTGAATGATGACTCTCCGTTTTCGACACAGCAGGGTATCAAGGGTGCGGAATTTGATCGCGTTCTTGTTGTTCTAGATGATGATGAAGGTACACACGTTCAGTTTTCATATGACAAGTATTTGGGAATCAAACCGCCATCAGATAGGGATGTGGCAAAGATGCGCGAGGGAAAAGAAACGGCTGTTGAGAGGACTAGACGTCTCTTTTACGTATGTTGTACTCGTGCCTTGAAGGATCTGATTGTCGTACTCTTTACGGCCGATGTCGTTGCGGCGCAACATCAGATTACAGATCTTGGCCTTTTTCCGGAGGATGAAATTTATCTGGAAAACGAACTGGCTGAATACTAACTTCAGTTACATAAATAATATATTTGGGCGGGCATCTATCCGAAAACCATTACCTAAGTAATAGACAAATGCACCAATGATTGGCAGATCACTCTTTGCTTCTGTGTGTAGTTGAACGCCTTGGGAGGCGAGTTTAACTGGTCAGTAAAACATTCTAACCCTAGTGTGCCAAGAAGAAAGGTTAAACCTTTCATGCTGTATTAAAGATGAGAGTAGGTCTCTCGGTTTCGGTGACCAGAAGCTGGAATCAAACCACCTCATGCGGCTTTTGTAAAGAGCACTG
>Ga0316202_10001106_pt1 | contig 22802 bp, 31 predicted proteins | sample 3monrhotite_MG_FD_204934 | JGI IMG/M metagenome (GOLD analysis project Ga0316202, IMG submission 204934) | Microbial mat bacterial communities from mineral coupon in-situ incubated in ocean water Damariscotta River, Maine, United States -... | ecosystem: Environmental > Aquatic > Marine >... | reverse complement strand
TCTTTTAAGTTGTAAAGCTACACCATAATTATTTGTAGAAACACCAAAAGCACCACTAATCATAACTAAAACTTTACTACTAGAAGCACTAGGTGTAATAGTCGCATTTGCTCCTGTTATTTCTGTGGTAGAAGTTAAAACTGTAGTGGTAGAAAATTTATCTGTTTTTGTATTTTGAACTACTTGTATTATATTTCCAGCTTTAGGTGCAGTATCTGTAATTATAGTCCCTGTACTTGCAGGTAATGTAAGTGTATTAGTTCCAGCAACTGCTGGTGCTGCAACTGTAATAGCTCCAGAGGTATCGCCTGTTAATACTATATCAGCCATTACTCATCTCCCTTTGGGTATTTAGCTTTTACTGCTAAACAATCATCTATATATTTTTGTACTTGAGCATCATCACCTTTTACAATACCATCTAAATAATCTGCATGAGGCGGATATTCTTTTTCTCTTAAAGCTTTTATCTTCTCTAAAGCTATATTAGATAAAATTGTTTCCCAAGCAGGTTTTTTTGATAAATTTTTCCAACAATCTAAAGCATTGTATTCTTTTTCTGTTGTTGGTGGATTACCTTCATATCCTTTAAAATTATCAAACTTACTTACTACATCATCAAATAAAGCCATTATACTTCTACCTCCCAAACTGTTATTGTCGACCTTGTATTCTGATACCTAGCTTCATCAGTTGAAGTTGGATTTAGTACACTAAAAGGCTTTCCTGAAGTAACGCCATTAGCTGGTTTCCATCCCCAATAAACAGTCTTACTTCCTGCACCACCCATAGTGCCAAAATCAAGATTAAGATGATGAGTATTAGAGGTACTACCAGTACCATTATAAGTATAAGGTTGATATAGGTATGTAGTATCAATTCTAATACCTGCTCCTGACACTCCAGAATAATTTCCAAAACCTGCAATAGAAGCAGTAATAATTAAATTAGAAGTAGCTGAATTTTTTGTTATATTACCAAAACTAAGCCAATAATCAGCGGAGGTTGGTAAAGCTGTCCTTGTTGTATTTGTTAGACTTGTTTGTTTTAAAACTTTACCTGTAACAACTGCATCACCTGTTAAAGTCTTACCACTAGCCATTGCTAAACCAGTAGAACTAACTGTAGCAATCGTTGCGCCTGCTGATTGTAGGTTTAAATTACCACTTGTATCAGAGGTTAATTTTAATCCGTTACTTGTATCTGCATTAATTATTGTAGCCATATTATAATATCACCCATCGTTGTCCAGAAGGAACAGTAACTGTCTTTGTGGCTGCTATAGTTATAGGCCCTACTGACATGCCATTCGATCCTGTAGTTAAAGTATAGTTATCTGTAATATCGTCTGTGTTCTCATAGATAGCACCACCTGCTGATGCACCACCTCCAATAGAACCCCATGCTCCTGCGGCATATCCCTCAAACTCACTGAGAGTAGAGTTGTATCTAAACATACCATTTGCTGGAGATCCATCTCTTTGTGCAGTTGTTCCATTTGGCACTGTCGCTGATGCTGTTGTTCCTGTCTGAGCTACATACGCAGTGGCTGCCGTAGTTGCAGCAGTTCCTAATCCAAGGTTAGTCCTAGATGTACCTGCATTTGCAACATCAGATAAGTTATTAGCAGAAGTAAGTAATCCAGCAGTTGATACGGCTGTTACTTGCCAAGCTGATCCATTGTATATTCTTGTTTCATTACTTGTTGTATTAAAGTACCAATCACCTGCGGTAACTGCATCACCATTATTATCTACTGTTGGGTTAGATGATTGTGCGCCAAGGTAGAACTCATCAATACTATCTTTAGTTGCGGCAGCGGCAGCGGCACTTGCGGCAGATGCAGTCGCTGAACTAGCAGATGCAGTAGCCGATGTAGCTGAAGCAGTTGCAGAGGTCGCAGCAGCAGTGGCGGAAGTTGCAGCTTCACTTGCTTTTGTCGTAGCAGTTGATGCTGATGCACTTGCCTCACTTGCTTTTGTTGTCGCAGTTGATGCTGAAGAGGTAGCTGATGATGCTGAACTAGTCGCACTAGTTGCTGATGAAGCGGCTGCTGTTGCGCTAGAGGCAGCGGCAGTTGCAGAAGTGCTTGCTTCTGATGCTTTAGTTGTTGCTGTACTTGCAGAGCTTGTTGCTGAAGTAGCAGAGGATGCTGCGCCAGTTGCCGATGTAGAAGCCTCTCCTGCTTTTGTAGTTGCTGTAGTCGCAGATGTTGCAGCACTAGTAGCACTTGATGCCGCAGCAGTTTCACTCGCAGCCGCAGCAGTCGCACTAGCCGCAGCAGCAGTTGCACTTGCTCCAGCCGTAGCTGCATCTACAATTAAATCCCATTTAGCTGCATCAGTATTCGTTGTTAATGGTTGTGAACCACTCGATGTATGAGCAGTGTTAGCCATGAATATGTTGCTAGTTGATGTATCTTTTACTAAGTCACGCTTGTTGTATGCTGTACTTGCTGCCCAATCACCACGATAGTCACCAATCAGCTCACCAATAACAGGGTTACCACTAGCATCAAATGCTAATGTTTTGTTAGCTCGCAATGTATTGTCAGGCAACTCCATGTTGACTGTAGTAGGATCTGTGTTTGGCGCACGAAGTGATCGATTAGATTGTTCTAGGTTTTGTTGGGTAAAGATAGTAAGACTGTCTAGCTCATCATTCAGTGATGCAGCAAAGAGTGGGCCACCTGTCGTAAAGTCAGTAGTCCTTTGTATGGTTCTATCACCAACAATAGTTATTCGATCATCAGCATCTGGTGTGCTTGGAACTCTTGCACTACCACCTACAACAATAGTTACACTACCTGTACCATCAGCACTAATAGCTACTGTATAATCAGTCGTTAGTGTTAGCTCTGTATCATTAAAGTATACGGCTAGATCAGTATTTACTAATATGTTAAACGCATAAGAATACGGGCCAGTGCCTGCTGAACCAGTATAGACGATACGCCTTGTTGTTGCTGAAATGTCAATTGCCATAATTTATAATCCTCTGCCTTATTTTACCTACAATGTTTACTAAATTCTACTAAATGATATCTCTTGTTATTAATTAATATCTAGTTGTTCCTAACACTTCTTCCTTAATTTCTAGCTCATCTTCATAGTCTTGAATTTCAGGATATATTTCTTTAAGTTCTTTATAAGCTTCACTATATGCTTTTGACATTACTGATTTAAGTTTAGACTGTACTGCGCCAACATCATATGATGTATCAAACTTAGCTCCCATATCCATAACATCTGATTGCAATTGACCTCCATTAGTCGCAATTTCAATCCATGTATTATATTGTTCTGCTGTAAATTCGTAACCATTCTTTCTAAATGGAGGAACATATACTTCTACATTCCAATCAATTAATGTTTGATAACCCTCTATGTATTTGCCTGTTGATAATTTAAAAGGACTAAACATTTCGTAAAAGTTTCCTTTTCCAACAGTTACTTCTTGACCTGATAGTGGATCTAATCTTGGTGGTACTTCATTACTATAGTAAGGTAAGCGTGATTTATATTTTTTGATAGAAGCATCCCAAGGAGTTTCGCCCTCACCAGGTAAAAAAGTATTAATAGTAGGATCTAAGTATCTTTCTATTGTAGCCTTACCACTTTGATATGCCCCAATTGGTGAACCTTGTATAGCAAATTCAGACATTATTTCACCCATTTTTTTAAGCGACCTTAAAGCACTTCTTTGATCTTCTCCAGATCCTATAACATTCATTAAATTACCTAACCCATCTAACATAGGCATTTCAGAAAAAATGTCATAACCACTCATAATACTTGCCATAACTATTTCATCTGCTAATTTTTGGTCATTATATCCTTGTGAACTTGCATAAGAATTAACCATAAAGAACTCGGCCATAGAGGCACTAATACCAAGCAATGTTGAGATAGGTTGTAAGCCTTGATATGACACATATATTTTTCCTTGCCCTTGTGTTACTGTGCCATATGTTCTAAGCTCATTTATTGCTTCTGCATCAAATTTATCTGAATCAAATACAAATGAATAAGGTTGCCATCCTGTTGCTTCAAGTGTTTTTCTCATTTTTTTATTTGATGGGCCTGAACCTGTCATGTGTCCTGCCATAGTTAAATATCCAAAACCACCCATAACACTTGATCCCATACCTACTTTAGCTAATGCTAAATCTGCTTCTCTGCCACCAGCTTTTATTGCTTTATAAAAATTAGGATTTATGAATTGAGCTGGCGTATGTTTTAAAGCTTCTGTTACTAAATTTGTTGGTGTTCTTACAAAAGGTGCAAACATTTTTAATACAGGCCCAGCACTCATGAATTCAGACTTATTAACTAACTTTTGAAACTTAGCCATAGTTCCTTCTAAATTTTTAGTAAAAGTCATCTCTTTAGAAAATTCTACTGATTGTTTTATCATATCTTCTGGTGGGTTTTGTACTATATCATCGTAATAGGTTATGCCTTTTGCTCTTGCTTTATCTAATGACATACCACCCTTAACCAAAGAATCAACATAGTCATTTTTCGCCCTACCTGCTAATGCTTTAAATTCTGCAAATCTAGCCAATCCTTTAAAAAATTCATCTTCAGCCATTAATGCTCTACCAGGCAATGAAATAAACTTACCATACAAAGACATGCCTTTTCTTATATTCTTACCAAAATCTGTATCTCCATAACTTACATTATCAAAAACATTTTGTGCGCCTTCTAACTCTAATTTGCTTTTACTTCCATCTAATGGTGCATTGTTTTTAAAAGCTTTATACCCCAATCTAAAAGAATCTGGCATACCGCCAAAATAATCCATAGCAAAATTAAATGCTTCATCCATTGGAATAGCTGTTTCTCCTCCTGGTCTTATCCCTCTTCTTATATGACCAATACCTGATGCCATTAATCTTGTAGGTGCTTGAAATATTCCATAAGCTAAGTTAGCAGACATATTTTTCATATGTGTTACTGGTGATGAAAGTAATCCATTAATCCATGTTGTTTGCCACATTTTAACAAGGATGTCTGCACTTTCTCGAACTGAGCCAAAACGCATAGATGCCGCTTTACCTTTCTCATTAACAGTATTTAATAATAAAAATTTCTTTGCTCGATCAACAGAATTTACACTAGCACCTTGTGCTTCTAGTATTTCTAATTTATCTAAAGTTCCTGTAGCTCCTCTAGCTTCACCAAACATGCGCAATGAACGACCAATGTCAGCAGTTCTACCTTCAATCGCTTTAGATAACTCACCCATTAAAGTAAACATTTGATCAAAGTCAACTTGCATGTTTACAGTTAAAGTACCATCTGCTTCTGCTTTAATTATTTTTTTAGCCATTGCATCTGTTTGTGCTGCAACATTAACTTGTGTTAATAACATCTTTCTAACATAGGTAGGATCAGCAACAGTTTTCTTATTAGGATCTAATATGTTCTTAATAAACTTTTCTGAATATAATTGATTTTGTTGTATATCATATATTTGGTTTGTAGGTTGTTTCTTAATCCAAGCCTCAGCTCCAGCTTGTGTTTTAAATGTAGAAACAGGAACGCCATCTTGAATAATAGAAAAGGTAGGAGTGCTTAATTCTTCAGCTAATTGTTTGATAGGCATTACTTTTAACTTTGCAGAAGATTGCTCTCCTGTGTAATTAATTAATTCTTTCATGGACTCAGGCCCATTTATGTTGTTAAGATTAAATACAGGAACTTTCTTATTTTTTCCACGCTTTGTAATAGGGGCAGGCTTACCTGATGATGGTTGATCCTTTGCTTCTTCAAGCACTTTTTTAACATCTACAGGTTCGTACGGAGTAACGATATAATCGCCATCTTTAGGGTCAATCTTATCAAATACAGATCTGTTTAATATCTCTCTTTCTGTGAGAGGTTTTTCTTCTTTTACTTTCTTACCTTTTGTAAGTGTCTTTAAAATTCCAATTCCAGCAACTTTTTCTTCCTCACCAGTAAATACCGAAGTAGAATCGTCAGGTGCAGTATTAACCTCAGTAATAACGCTATCTTGTATTACAGGATTAGGGTTTTCAGGATTAATGTTTTCAGCAGCTTCTTTAACAGCTCTACTGTCTACTACTAATTTGTCTATATCTTGTTCTAAAGAATCACTCATTTGCTTTTACCTTTATTTTTTTCGGCAATATCAGACAACGCTGATAAAACTTGGTTATCATTAAATACAATATATTCATTTCTGTTTTCTTGCATAAATTTTGGCTTATTTTTTACTATAATTCCGTCATATCCTTGTTCAATAAGTTTATCAATTTGATCTTTTCTTGCAACTTTATTACTATCTCCAAAATACTCATTACCTCTCATTTCAGTAATAAATTTTTGTAATTTATTTGGAATTGAATCATCATTAATTACATAAGGATTTTTTATGTTTAAATAAACAGGCCTAACTTGCGCACCTTCTTTAAAATCTTCATCGAATCCAAGTCTACGAGCATAAGTATTTGCTGTGTTAGGATTAGCACTAAAAAATATACCATCAGTATCAACTATTCCTCCTCGTTTTACATTTTTAATCTCACTAGGCCTTTTAAATTTATCAAATGTTTTGGTAGTACCATGATATAAAACTAAAGGCTGATTATCTTTGTCAACTACTTTTGATCTATCAAACCAATCACTAAATGAATCACTAAATCCTTGCATATTGTTATTTGTTTTAGATGACTTTTTTACAGTTTCAACTATTTTTTTTCCGCCTTTAACTAAGGGAATTAATCCTACACCAGGCGTTCCAACTTGCCCACTTATTTCAGCTGCCCCTAATACTTTTTTTTTAAGTTCAGAATCAGCCTCGCTTTTAGGATCAAACCCCATTTCAGTTAAATCTTCTCCAATAGCCTCTGATGTTCTGCCAAGTAATGGAGGTAAGTTTAATGCTTTTATATCATCAAACCCTCTCATAAAGGAATCAAACTTAGAAATTACTTCTTGTTCAGCTTCAGGATTTTTAATTTTTTCCATTAATTGATCCATTTGATCTTGAGGTATATTATATAATCCTTTAGCAATACTTAATAAATCTCCAGCTAAACCACCAACTTCCATTACAACGCCTTTACCTACCGCTTGAGGAATTTGTGTAGCAAACTTTTTATCTTCTTCACTCATTAAAGTATTAACAGGAGGAATGCCATACCCAAGAGAATTTACTGCACCTAAATCAAATAAAGTTGGCTGAACGGATGCTCTTGCTTTTTCTTGCAACGCCTCTATGTCTATTACATCATCTTCATCAACTGCAAGATTATCTAAATATATTTGATCTAGTTTTGAAGTCATTATTTTAATCCTTTTAATTCTTTTAATCGAGTTTTCCAAAGATTAAGATTTGTTGTAGGACTGTCTTTTTTTACTTCTTCTATTAAATTGTCTAATTGTGAATTGCTCATATTTAAAATTTCGTCAACAGTAATATTTTTATATTGACTTTCGTTAGATAAAACATTGTTAATTGTATTTTTTGAATAATTAATAAAAAGATTTTTATTGTTATCATACAATTCAGAATACAACTCTTTTAACTCACCACTAATTAAATCATTTGCAATTGTTACTTGATCAACAGGTAATCCTTGTTCTTCTAATTCTCTAACTTTCTCAGCAAATGTTTCTAAAGCTTTACCTAATGGTATTTTAATTTCTTTTTTTATGTTTAAATCATTACCTACAACACCCATTTTTCTTTTAATAATAGCGTTACCTGTTTTGTACTTATCTTGATTACGATATGATTTTCTTAATGCTGAATATTGTGTGCTATTAATTTGTGGCGGCTTTTTATAATATAAATCTTCTATTTCTTTTATACCAACACGACCAATTTTTATTTGATCTAATGTATCTTCAAAAGTTTCTACTTGATTAACTGATGCTTCTCCCTCGCTAGGCTGTTTAAATATCTTCTCTTTTTGTGCAGGACTATAAAACCTACCTAATGGTCTTTGTTTATCTATAAACTCTTGTGGCGTTAATCCTGCTGTGTTATCACCAAAATAATCTGTTTCATTTATGTCTACTGCTTCTTCGTTTGCTTTTTTTGTTTGTTTGTCTAAAGCTTCAGTTAGATCATTCATCTCTTTTTCTTTAGCAATTACTTTTTTTACAATATCTTCTTTGCTTCCTCGTAGACCTCTTACCTCTAACAAATTATCAAATGTTGTATCAGTACCATCCATAAATTGCATTACAGTATTATCTTCTGCAATTTTAGCAACAATGTAATCTTGTATAATTTTATTCTCTTTGTTCCATAATTTTAAATTTGCTTTTGGATTTCCAAGCTCATTATTAACTCCAATAACATCATTTCTAATGTCCTTAGTTAGAATAGTAGCTTTTATAATATCCCCATTTTCAAAAAACTCAGCTTTAAATTCTGAAAGATAATTATCATTAAATAAAGTAGCTTGAGCTTGTTTTCTTTCTAATTCTATTTTTGCTACTTGCAACTTTGCAGCAGACACGACACCATATCCAATCTTGCTTGCTTGTGCATTAAATTTAACAGCACTTTTTGGATCAATTTGTTTTAATATTTCATATGTTGCATCAACATCTGCTTGTAAATTTGTAGCAATACTGTCGGCTTCTGTAGCACTAATAACTTTATCTTTAATACCTGTTTTTGTTATTTCTGCCTTATTTAAAAAATCAGCTATTGATTCTTGTCTAAACAACTCTGCCTGAACTTTTCTAGCACTGTTTCCAAAGACTGTACCTTCCTTAGCAAACAAAGCATTTACATCTTGGTCTTGCTGAATTGCCCTAGTAATTTGTTCTTTAGTAGGCGAATTTTCTACGCCATATAGTTCGCCTCTTTGTATAGCACTTTGTTCTAATTCACCTAATGCCATTTCAGATACTTGATCTAAACGATTTTGTAAACTTTTAGATGCAATTAAAGCTTGCCTAGTATCTGTATCAGTTACAGAAGTTACTTGAGCTAATCTTGCATCACTTTCATATTGGTCTAATGCCATAATCTATCCTAACTTACTATAAGAATATGCTGCTGTTCCAAGTTTAATACCTGCATCTAACATAGCATCTGTTGGCGCACGACTTGCAGAAGAACCATATATATCTGCATTAACTTGCCCCATAGTTGCTATTCTATCTATACTCATTAAATCAATTTTATAATCTTTTCCATATTCTTGATCACTTACAATTTGATTTAATAATGCAGAACCATCTAATCCACTAACGCCACCAGCATAACTTTTGTTTATGTTTGCTGCTTGAATTCTTTTTAATCTGTCAAATCGATCCATACTTGTTTGAATAGCATTTAATTTATCTGTTTCCATTTGTGCTAAAGTTTGTAACTCTTGTATCTTGTATTGGTTTTTCATTATGTTGCCTTGCCGTATGCCTTGCATAAAGCTTAAACCTTGAGTTAAACCAAATACAGCATCCATTGGGCCTAAACTACTTAAAAAACCTGTAGAACCAAGTAACCCACCGCTAGTGCTACCAGCACTTATAATTGCTGGATTCATCATCATAGATGACATTACACCTGCCGTAACTGTTGATGCTGCGGCAGTGGCTGCGGCTGTACCACCCATACTTGTCATTGTAATTCCTACTGGTACTGCTGCTCCCATATCCTATGTTCCTTGATAAACCGATATTTTATATTCTAAACCCAATAAAGTAAGCTTTAATGGCGCACTTTGTGTTACAGTAATTTGTCCACTATTGCTATACCCAAGTATACCATGTAAGACTTTAGTCCCTGTAAACTCTGCTACTGCTGTATCTAATGCTCCAGATCCTAAACTTCTTATTGGAACTAAATTACCATTGATTACTATGTTCTGTGTTTCAAACAACAAAGCATTAACTTCTACTATGCGTTTTTTAAATCCAATTCTTGTGCCTGATTGCATCTTAGTTTCTAATGGCATAGTTGTTATCTGTATGCTAATAGGTAATCCACACTCTGAACTTGCAGTTGGTGGGTTAGTAAAAGTAACTGTGCCTCCTCCTGGTACTGTTTGATTTGCCTCTACATAACCATCTGAAATACAATTAACTGTTTGTCCTTCTAGGTGTGCCATGTTAGCAGTTGTAGATGTTGTGCCTATTACGCCACAATCAGTTAAAGAATCATCATCAAATACTTCTACATAATATTTATCTGAACCACTATCTGTTCTTTTGGCTACTGTATATATGTCTGTAATGTCTACACCTACATCTATAAACGATCCTGTTGTTGTAAATTCAGATGGTGCTATAACATTTTGTGATTGCAGTAATGAGTAAACAGTTATACTGCCATCAGTAGCATTCGTTATTAATAATAAATCATTTTCATCTGTAGCCACTGCACGCCTAATATCCATGTTAGTAGGATCTTTTAATAAATGTCCACTAAGTAAAGATACTTTAGATGTTTGATAAGATAATGTAGTGTCTGAATAATTAATAGTAGATAATGCTTTACCTTGTCTTTGTATAAATAAGATGCCTGATTCTAATTGCTTTACTCGTATACCTTCTTTTGAGCCATTACGAGAGGTAGTAGATAAGAAAAAATTAGATGGTGTTATAGCTGATATATTGTCTTGGATAACAGCAAACTCACCACCAGTAGTAAAAATTTGTAAATCCCTACCAGAGATAATATCCGTAATAGCATTAAAAGTATTTGTATCCAAGGTGGCTTCCACTGCATCATCATCAAGTCCTTCTACTGCTTCAAAATCAAAAAATAATGCTACTTTCGATCCCCATATTGTTGATGGCCTTGACTTACTACCACCAAAATATAATCGTCCTTGATGAAAGGTAACTGTTCTTGGGTATCCTTTTGTTGCTGACCATACATCTTCATAACCTGTTTCTAGTTCCCAATCAGCATTAGCTATTTGTGATGTATCAAAGAATGGAAACTCTGTTACAACATTAACTGTTGTGCCTGTTGTAACCTCAACAATTCTTGCACGACCTTGTGGTACTACATTAATATACTGCCCAACATGAGCAGCTGTAAATATAGAATGCTGTGAAGTTAAAGTAACTTTTCCTGAAACATCGCTTGGTGTTAAGTGACCAGCAGAACTTGTATCAAATATAACAATAGTAAATGCGTATTTAGGAATAGAATCAAATGATATGGTGCTAACAGTCCAATCAGTATCTGATGCGCCACGAACTATCTTTCTAGGTGCTAAATCTGGATGCACAATAATTAATGTATCAGCAGATTGTGTCCAACACATCTTGTCTAAAAAAGCGCTAGTAATTCCTGTACTAGCTTCTGTATGTACTAATGCTTTGTTTTTGTATACAAACATAGTGTCGCTTGTAAAACACAACATATAACTATCATCTACAGAAAACTCAAACGCTACTAATCTAACGCCACTTGCTGGAGTTCCTGTAAGTTCATTTATAAATTTAGTGCCAGGTCTACGAGTAACGCCACCTTGTGGCTGACATATAACATTCTTTGCTGTTTCTAGTGCATTGTTATAGGATTCTATATCTATTCTAGCTCTGACAAGAGGATCTAACTCTCCAGAAGTAAAGTTGGTTTGCATGCTAACAAAGCGTGCCATTAGTACCTCACATCAATAAGTGTAAAGTCTTGTATTCCGTTTGTTGGTTGACCTTGCCCATCTATGTTCATAGCTTGGCGCATGTAACCACCACGACCATTTTCTGATGGAGTGCCTTGTGCTACTGTTCTCCAGTAATCAGTCTTTTCTAATTGGTCTGTAATAGGCATTGCTAAGTGCCATGCTAATTGATACTTCATGTTTTGCACAAAGTAATGTGGCATTTCATATTCTTCTACTGCATATTGATAATCAACATACACTTCTTCATAGTTAGATAATAACTTACCACCAACTAATCTATATTCTCTTTGTGGCACTGATCCCTGTGTACTACTAATGAACACCTTTCTTGGTGTACCTATCATATCAGCAGGTAGTGCATATTCGTATTTGTATTCAGTTGTAGGCGTAGTAATTAATCTAGCTAACTGAACTTTCTTAAATGAAAAAGACCAAGGATAACTTGCTAGTGTCTTAATCTTAATATCTTTATATAAACTGTCGCATATGTTAGCCTCGTCTGTCCCTTCGGTAAACGATGATATAGGACTTGCTCCAAGCATTAATAATGCATCAGAACAAATTGATAATGAGGTATCTCCAGATGCCATTTATATTCTCCAATTGTGCAAATAGGTGAGAGCCGAAACTCCCACCCCTTGCATTATAACTACAACTAGGCTACAGAAAGGTCTGTGCCAGCTGATACATCAACTACACCTGCCGCTGTGTTAGTTAGTACGATGTGTAATGATGCTGCTGGTGTAGCAGTATCATAAATCATTACTAAATCACCCACTTTAAGTACACTTGATACACTGTTAAAATAACCAGAAGCTGCTACTGTTGCTTTAGCATCTGCTGATTTGTAAGTCCACATTTGAGGAGCATCACCAGCTTTTGACTGTGCGCCAGCTGGGCTTAGTCCGTCTATGTTATAAGCCATTTTTATATCTCCTTAAATTATGATTCGTCTGCTTGAACTTCAACAATACCTTCGCCATCAATAGCAACTGAGCAAGCTGATAGCATTGCGTTTACTAAGTGTGATGTTTTTTCAGGTACATAGTTGATTTCAGTTTTAGGGCCGATGCCTTCGCCATAACCAATAGCAGTCTTATGGAATGCTAGGCAAGAACGAATACTTGAACCATCGATAGAAAGACCACCTTCAGTACGATCACCTAATGTGTGGAATTTAAATCCTAAGAATGTGTCAACTTCGCCAGATACTAACGCACGAACTGTGTTGAAATCAGCGGATGTTACTGCTGTTTCTGATAGTAAGTGTGCTAGGTTGTTTGCATGAATAATCATGTGTCTGTCTTCTGCTGGTACATTGTTAGTGTCCATTGTTTTCTTTGCATCACGAAGTTTAGCAACTGTTAGGTTTGCAGAGCCATGAGCTACTGTAGAACCTTTACCTGCTAAAAGAGCATCAAGAATAAGTTGATCTTGTCGACGACCAATAGCGTTCGCTACTACTTGAACTAACTCTGTTCTTTCTTCAAAATTAACTTTTTGTTGCATGAAGATGTCTGAATACTCAGCTGCGTTCCAATCTTGCATAGTCGCAGTAACTTGTGAAAAGTCAGTATTGAGTGGTGTAACATCTGTTTGTGGTACACGAAGTGTAGCCACGCCTTTCCCAACTTTCGGGAATTTAACTAAATTGCCTTCAACGCCTCGTCTTTGTCTTGTAGCTTCTACAAGTGCAGCTTTACCTTGGTAAGCCTGTTTAACTTCGGCATCAAAGAGCGTTACATATGCTGGGGATAATCCGATAGACATATATATTCTCCTTAGAAATTAATAAATAAAAAAATTAATCGCTTTGGTATGCCAGAAGTCTGGGCCTGTGCTTGCTAATTACGATAGCCATACGACAAGGTTACTTGCGTTTAAGGGTTGTATTACGAGTGAATACAATAAGCCTTAACTGTAAAGTAGCATACAATCAAGGCTATTGCAATAAATATTAACCGAAGTTTTGTGAAAAAGCTTTTTCTACTTTGGCTCTGTATACAGGATCAGTTTGATACTTTTCATCTCCGACCATAGCGTATAGTTCTTCTTTTGATGGCGCACCATCTACTGGGGCAGTTTCTATAGGAATACGACCTTCATAAGAACTTCTAACTTTTTCTAAAGCTGCAAGTCCTCTTGCCGTACCTCCCATTATTTTGAACTCTTCGAAGTCGTCTTTTCCCCACACGCCTTTCTGGACTAATCCAGCACCCCACTTAACCATGCCATTAATTCTAGCATCAGCGTTAGGGCCGAGTTGTTTTCTTTCTTGTTCTAAATTAACTTGATATTCTTCTGTAGCATTTTGATTCATGCCAACAACTTCACTTACTAATGAATCTAGTGCAGCTTGACTAATACCATTTTCTTTTGCCCATCCAACAACATGTTGTTTGACAGGATCATCTTCAGGAGTTTCACCAAATGCACCTAGATCATACTTACCATCTTTTGGTGCTTTATGTGTTCCTTGTGATATTTGCTTTCTTAAATCCATCCAAGATTTAGCTATACCTTCTAAATCAGGTTCTGCTCCATCTTCTTTCCAAAAGTTTTCAGGCCACCATTCTGGTCTTTCTAATGGCTCATCATCTCCCTCTTCTGCTTTTACTACTTCAGGATCACGATGATCGATTTCTGTTTCTTTTGGATCTGCACTGACTTCCTCTTCTGGTGTTGCATCGTCGAGTAGGCCAGTTGTTTCTTCAGTTACCTCTTCCGAAGTTTCCTCAGTCGTGCTAGGCTCGATTGCTTCTTCCATTATAATTTCCTTGCTCTAATTATCCTTGCTTCTATATCTCTAATTATTGAATTTTGCCCTTCTCGATAAAATGCGTAACTAGAGTCGCTACCTGGCAAGGCTACAGGTTGCTCTAAAATGGTTTTGCGTAACCATTCCATTAATTGTATTCCGTTATCATTACCAAACACTCTTAAACATAATCTGTCTGTATCATCTCTTTGTTGCTTAACATCTCTAGCATCAAGAGGTAACGCTTGTTCTAAGTCTTCCCATCCAGCCATGTTATTCTCCTATCTCTGCATCTTGCATTAATAATCTATTAGACCTGGGGCTACTAGGAACTGAAAAATATCTATTACCTTTTTTTATAACTTTAAAGCCTCTTGCTACTTCACCTTGTATAGCTTTATCCCAAGACTCATGTTTTTTTCCTTTTACCAAAATATAACTTTCTTTAGGTAAATTGTATTTCTTTCTTTCTTCTTCTGTTGTTGGAGCTACAGAACCCCAATGCCCTTTATTTTCTTTTGTGCCATCACCAGTAGGCCCCATGCCAGCAGACTTTGCTCTGTCGTAATCATACCCTATACTTTCAGCATCAAACATTCCCATAATTTATCCTTGTTGTTGTGTTGCTGCTTCTACTACTTGTGCAGTTGCTTCAGGATTTTCTGCTGCCATTTGCATCATTTGTTGTTGTTGAGCTTGTTGTTGCATTTGTTGTTTCATCATCATACGCTCTTGAGGTGTTGGTCTAAGTCGTTGAGGTACACCTAACTTCTCAGCAATGTAATCCATCATTTCATCTACCTTAATATTAACTGCGCCTTCAGGCCCAGCACCTTGTGCAATCTGTGCATACTGTAATACTTGTTGCACTTCTTCCATATTCTGTGCCATTGCTAATGGTGCAACAGGTGATACTTTTATTTCTAATCCATTTACTTTTAATGGTAATGCAATCAAACCTTTTTCATCCATTACTTGTAGCATACGCTTTACAACAGGAATCATTGTTTCGTTAATTAAACGACCAAATGCAGAACCTAAGTTCTGTGATAATTCTTTCATACGCTCTACAACTTCTGTTGCTGATCGTGCTGACATATTATCTGGTGGTAATGATTCATCTAGTAATGTACGCTTGATGTTACCTCTTAAATCATCCATAACAATTTGTGATACATTAAAGTCACCAGCTCTTGGTAATGGTCTTAATGATTCACCTTGTGGGCCACCATTTCTAGCTACAGGAATAATAGCACCAGGCATAATCTTAACTGTGTTTGGATTTAATACACCATCATCTGCCGCAGTATAAACACCACTAATAGATAATGAAGCATTCTTTAATACTAACTCTAATGTTTTGTTTAGTGTTTTAATGTCAGGCATAGCAGTAATAAGTGGGCCTCTACCATATGTTTCTCCTGCAACTTTTGCATAACGAGAAACAATCCAAGGTGTATTGTCCATTCTTCTATACACTAATTCTGTTTTACTTCTTTTGTCAATTACATGATAACAATAGTCACCACGCTCAGGATCGAATATAGTTGCTTCAACTAACTCAACTTCTTCTGTTGGTTTTTGATCTATTAGATTTTTTAACTCTGCTGGAAGTTCTGCATCAGGCCACTGTCTTTGTATAGACTCTGCTTTTAACTTCATTCTTCTATAGACATTATCTACCTGACCATTAGCTCCCTCGTCAAATGCAACTAAAAATTGTGGTACAGAAATAAAGTTTATAGGATTTGTATCGTCTCCTGGTTGCACTAGCATAACTGCTGTACCTACGCATAGGTCTAATAAGAACTCACCAATAGCAATATCAAAGTTAGATTGTTTTAATGTATCAAACAACTTATCGCCATACGCATCTAATGCAGCTTGTGCTTCTGCTTTTCTATCTTGTGGTATATCTGAACCAGGCTCTAGTCGACACCATTTTCTTTGTGGAGGAAATATGCCTGATTGCATTCTATTTGCAAATCGTTGTGTAGAGTTGATTGCAGTAGAATCAAACACACGATTCATTTTCTTTTGACCTTGTACGCCACCATTATAGTAGCCATCGTACAAATTTCTTTGTGGTAATGCAAACTCGTAAGCTTCATCATAAAGACTTCTAAAATCTTCTTTTTTAGTTAGTGCTTTATCATGCCTAGCTAATACTTGCTTTGCATCTAATCTCATCATTGCCATAGTTATGCCTTTTTATTTTTAGCTGCAAAATTACGAGCGGCTTCTTTACTACCAAAACCCCACTTCTTTAATGCAAGTTTTAATCTTGTTGGTCTGCCTTTTGAATCTTTTAGTGGCCCATCCATACCGCCAAAACGAGCAGCAAAAGACACGCGCCTGCCATCAGTCCCAGACCCTTGGGGGCGTTTAAGATTTGAACCTTCAGTTCTTTTAAAATGTTTACGACCTGCTTCATTTAATCCTCCCTTTGGATTTTGATATTTCTTTGCTACCATTATGCTATTTTCTTTTTCTTCTTAGGAAAGCCAGCTAACATGTTTTTATATGCCTTGTCTGATATAGTAGATTTAGATTTAGGACGACTAATCCCTTTTTTCTTTCTTGCATTCATATTTGCGTATAAACCTTTAGGCATTACTTTTTCTCCTTTGTCATTAACTTTTTAATTTTTTTTCTAAACTCTGCTAGAGATTTAGCTTTCTTAGCTTCTTCATAAAATTTATCATATTGCTTTTTTCCTGAAGCAGTATCTCCACTAAATGCCCTATCAAGCATTCTAGTTGCAGCAGCTGATATTGGATTTTTTAATCCTGCTTTTGTAGCCGCTTCCATTCTTTGTGCTGTTTTTGATTTTTTATCTTCTGCCATTATTTATCCTAATTTAGTTTTGCCAATACCAAGACCTAAACTGCCAAGTGCTGGTAACCCTGTTGCTAATCCTTCATCTTTCCTTGTTGATCTTCCCATCAGACCACTACTACCTCTTGCCGTACGCTTACCCTTCTTGTCTTGTGCAGTAGCTCTTTTTGACAGCCTTGTTCTCTCTTTTGCTTGAGATTCAATCGCTTTAAGTTCGCCAACATCTAAATCTCTTTGCTCTTGATAATCAACTTGTCTGGTTCTTATACTGCTATCATATATATTTGATCTGTAAGGACTAGGCCCAGATCCATACATACCTGTAGCTCCTTGACCTGTACCATCTACCCAAGATGGCTGACTACCACCAGCAAAAAAGCTATAATTGCTTGACTTAGCAAGGTATTGTGTTTTGGTTTTAGTTTTTGTAATGCCTTCTTTGATTTGTCGATCAAGTTGTTTGTTCCACCAATCTTCTGACTTAAACTGATCGCCAGCAAGCTTTCGTAACTCTTCTTGTAATTCTTTTTGTGGAGCAACTAATCCTTTAGATAGTGCCATTCCAAAATCTAATGCCATTGTTCTAACCTAAAGTCTTTTTGTATTCATCATCTATTCCTGTTTCAGGCGTTAGACGATCTGCTAATAACATACGAGAACCACCGCCTCTTTGTGCTTTCCTTTTAGAAGCCGTAAATTCTCCTTTTTCTCTTCTTTCTTCTTCTGCTTCTTTTGTTGCTTTAGCAGTTTGTTCCCTAGACATTCTTAAAGATTCTTCTGCTGCTGATGTATCTGGCTTTGGTGGGCCACCCATAAGACTTCCCATTACTTTCTCCTCATTATAAATGTATCATCTTTGTCAGCACTATATTGTTTCATCAAACCTTCTGATTCAAACTTTAAATATTTTGCCCAAGACAAAGCTCTCTTATCGTTAGAGTTTACTGTGATTTGTAAGCGATGTAAACCAAATGATATCTCACAGGTATCAAAGAATGATATAGCACTTTTAGTCATAGCTATTGGATATCGTCTAGCTTTCTCTGAAAATATAGACCACGCTTCAGCAACACCATGCCACATGACAAAACACCCAAACACAGCAACAGGAGTATCGCCAACGAATGCAGTAATACTAGGGCCACATTGAGACTGTATGTCCAAGTGGCGGATTCTATCTTTAAGCGTAATTGATTTAGGCGATTCATACTTTATGTCCCACTCAAAGTTTTTAATATGATCAATATGAAATGGTAAAAAATAAGCTCCCTTTACTACTGGCATTTCTTTTAATATTTCTACTGTCTTACTTAAATACATCAAACTCTGCTGTCGCAACAGTCTGCACAATCATCGTATTAGCTGCTAAACTGTTCTTAGTCATTCGTTTATGCTCGCCCCCACCCAACATTAAATAACCAAAAGCATCGCCAATGTGTGAGTGTTCGTTTTTATTTGGACTATCTTTAAACCTTTCATGTCCTGCACCGACAGCAATACGCTTAAAATGATAGCCACCTGCTAATGACTTTCTTATCATCTTACATGATTTATCCACAATCAAACCAGGTTTACCATTAATTAATCTTTGCATTGGCGCAGCTGCTCCCTCTCGCCTAACCTTAAAGTTATTAGATGCAGTGGGTTGCGCACGCAATCCTAGTGTTCGTAAATAATCAAATGCAGTTACTTCATAGATTGCATCTCTTTGCATACCAGCAGGATCACCCCATATTAATACTTGTGCTTTAGGATACTTGGCATTAAGCTCTGCTAACAACTGATTACCAAACCTTTCCAATCCCATATCTTCTGTGACTATCTCATGCAAGATAACCCATCGACCATTGTTAAGTCTTTGCCCAATAGCTGCGGCAGGTGTCAAACCAAAGTCAAGTCCAACATGAATAGGTAGTTGTGGATCATATTCTACTTCGCCACTCATCATTTGATCGTTGTACTCAGGCCATACTGGTCTGCCTTCTTGTACATAGGTATATTTACCTTCAGCATAACAGCGTATCCAATCTAGGTTTTTACCGCCTAGCATTTGCATGTAATAACCACTAGGTAAGTTATTTACATTTTCTGCTTTTCTATTTAGTGTCCACCATCTTCCTCCTGAGAAGATGTGATCGTTTGATTCTGGATTGTCTGGTAAATCTTCAGGCTGGACTTCGACCACACCGCCTGGTTGTTTAAAAAACTGCCAAGCAAACTTTCCTGACAGCTTGTCTTTTTCTGACAGTCTGTACCACCAGTGGTCGTCATCCATTGGGTTAGTGTCCATCCAGACTCCATGCCATGTAGGGCCACCATCACGCTTAGTAGGATAGCGACCCACCCGATGAGTAAGACCATCAATAACTGCCTTAGGAAGTTCTCTAGCTTCATTAACCCATGCCCCCGTTAGTTCTAATGATAAAAGTTTTCTAACATCTTTTGGTTGATCGAGTGCTAGAAATATAACTTCGCAGTCTATTCCACAAGCATCACCACGCTTAGGTAATCTAATATGATGTGTTATAGGTGGTGTATATAACATTGGCCCAAAAGTATTTTCAGGAAATATCTCTTGCCATGTTTTGATTGTGGTTGTTTTTAGTTCAGGATATGAGTTACGAACAATAACAAATCTCGTGTAACGAACATTGTCATGTGGTGATGGTTTCTGCCTGACAGCACGCATCATAATTTCAGCAGCACAAGCGTAAGACTTACCGCTACCTACTGGCCCCATTAATCCTCTAACAAAAGAATTATCCTGTAAGAAATCATAAGTTGTTCTAGCTCCAGTAAAATCTAAATCAATTCCTGGGCCAGCAAGAGTTTTGGCACTACGGACTTTCTTATTGCTCATCGTCTATGTCTTTGAACTTCATTGTCAGCATACGCTTGAGTTCTTGATTCTCTGTATACAAAGCATCAATAACCTCCATAACCCTTGAGTTATTTTGGTTAGCCATTGTAAACTCTTTGCGCAGTTGATCAATCTGTAGCTTGATGTCCATGCTCTTTTCTCCATTGCTTCCAAAGTTGTAAAGTGTGTATTGCCTTATCTATATCTTCATCACCATTACCTTTTAAGTCTACCCTTGTGACATACTTAATAATTGTATGTTGCATAGGATTAAGTTGATTAGCCATAGAAAACTCCATAGGCTGTATCTTCATCTTAGTATAGTGATTACCACCCACTTGGGTGTTTTTAGGATTCATTATCTTTCCAAGATACATTTATTGTTATATCGCATTTATCACAGACATAAGACCACTCAGAAAACTTTGTAGGACTAAATCTATAAACACGATCTACTCTTGTTTCTTTATTGCACTTAGGGCAGTTAATCTTCATCTATTATCTCTGGTGCTTTAATATTAATACCAATTACACTTGGTTTATCGGATTCATCTGGGTTATCAAGTAAGCCACTTGCTTTTGCAAGTAATCGTAATACCTGTACTTTATCCCAAAACTCTACAGCTATCATACCATCCTTATCAATTTTAATTGATTTAATAGCCTGTAGTGAATGCTCAGGAATATCTTTACTTGCTTTAACTTGAACATTACCTTTATCATCCCATTCCATAACATCAGTTATTTTAGTGTTTGCCATACAAAGAAGGCTGTACGCGACAGCCTCTCTGTTTGCAGCAAGTGTCGTGCTTTTCTCCAGATTTCTCTGAAGTGAGCGAACACCGCCATACCCAGATAAACTAGGTATAGGTTTGTTTTTGTTTTTAGTTTCAGCCATTAAAAGGGTAAATCATCTTCTATTTCTGAAAAACTTTCAGGCGCACTAGCTGGGGCTTTATTTTGTACTGGTGTGGGGCTACCTGCGTTCTGAACAGGATTACCAATCTTGATCCCCATCCAAGTCTTTCCACCCTTTTCGTTATTCCATAAATCGATGTAGTGTTCACTTCCATCAGGTAATAATATTTTCCCTCTATGATCTGCATGCCAATCTTCTGTTTTGCGGTCGTTCGGCCAAACTGATCCTTGTCCTGGTTTAACTTCATAATCCTGAGCCATGTTCTTCTCCTATATAATCATATAAATGTACGACAGCTTTACCGCCATCGATGTGTTCCCCTCTAGCTATCTCGATATATTCAATCTGGCTATCATCATCATACATGCCAGCTTTCATTAATGCATCTAAAATAGCTTTTAAGGTGTTGTCTAAATCAAACTTTCGTTTAGATCTAGGATGAATCATTACGCTTATGGCAACTTGTTTATCGCCAAATGTTTGCGGTTTTTTATTTTTGACAACAAGCGATACCTCTTCGGTAAACTTTACCCCAGCTGGACTAATATATCTTCTATGTCCATTTGCCCTCCAATAAGTATTAACACTTGGTGGGTAAGGTAAATCTAGCCGAACAGTTTTTTTCATAACTTGTTTAGTCTACTGTTTATGTCTTTGCCAAGATAGGACTTGATTGCTTCATTAATAATCCCAGCTTTAGTCTTTTCTTGTTCCTTTGCTGCCTTACCTAGCAGATCAACACTGGTTGGTGTTAGTCTAACTAGAAATGGTTTCAAATCACTCACGCTAATCTCCTTTGTATTTATTAATAATTTTCTTACTCTTGGGTTGCTTCTTCTTCTTCTTCTTTAACTCTTTCGCTTGCTTATCATACTTCAACGCTTGTGCTAGGGAGTGGACAGAGACTTCACGACCACCATTGAAAAACCCCTTAGTCATTTTCCAATACCCATCTGCTCTCGTCCACTTATACTCTAAGTTGTTACCATTGTTAAACTCATCGCATATCATATGGTAGAACTCTTTAAGTTTCAGTACAATTCCTTTTTACTTTACAGACATCATGCGAATCATAATATCTTACAGATCCATTCTTCATGTCTCTATTAATAATCTGTGTATCTTTTGGTAGGGAAATATATTCCTTTTGCAAACATCTATATTCCATTTCAACTTCATTTGGATCTGGATAATGTAAGTTGACATACAACACCGCCTCTTGGCACGAGTTAAAATTTCCAACATACTCCCATTCAGAAAATGGCTCAGGCATTAAATTAATTACCATGACAAATGCAAATTCAATCATAACTACTCCTCAAAGTTATCAATCTTATTTACTTTGACTATATGCTTAATATCTTCGTTATCCAACATATAACCTTTTACATCATCCCACTTGATTGAGTCATCAAAGATAATTCGTCTCAAGTTACCTCGTATGCCTGGATAGGCAGATCGTTTTCTACTCTCTACATACCCTAGCTCTTCTAACTTCTTTAGTTGGTTAAAGACATTCTGATAGCTTGTTTGTAACTTACTCGCCATTGTCCTCAAGCCAACGATACTAAATCCTTGTTTGTTACAGTACGCTGCTAATATCCCTAATGTTCTTATATTGGCGGCAGATACTTTCTTATCTATAATCGCTTTGAACGGCAACACAACAAAGTGTCTATGATCCTTATTCCTTAACTTCTTTATCTCTATAGACTCAGGTATCTTATATTCCATATAATAAGTATATCTCATAGATATTCGTGGTCAAGTAAATAAACCAATTGACTTATCTGCT
>Ga0316202_10001105_pt1 | contig 22825 bp, 18 predicted proteins | sample 3monrhotite_MG_FD_204934 | JGI IMG/M metagenome (GOLD analysis project Ga0316202, IMG submission 204934) | Microbial mat bacterial communities from mineral coupon in-situ incubated in ocean water Damariscotta River, Maine, United States -... | ecosystem: Environmental > Aquatic > Marine >... | reverse complement strand
CTAAACAAGCTATTACAAAACTACTAGACGAGGATAAAGAGTGAGGTTCGTTGATAACACATATGTAGATTTACCTGTCGGTTGGGAAGTTAGAGCTGAGGCTGCTACAGAAGCATTATTAGATGGGACTATTGTTGCTGATGATCGCAGTGTTATTTGGAAAGCTTTGAGAGAAAGTTTAGAAGAACTCTCAAATGGAAGATGTTGGTATTGTGAAACAAACATTCCTAGAACGGACAACGCAGTAGATCATTATCGACCTAAAGGAAAAGTACAGGGAGTTGCACTAGCTGAAGAGGGTAAGTCGTTAATCAGATATAACATTGCGCCTGAGCACTCCGGTTATAAATGGGCAGCATTTAACCCAGAAAACTTTCGATTTTCATGTCAACATTGCAACGAATATAGAAAAGATTTACAGGGAAGTGCTGGCGGAAAATGGAATTATTTCCCTTTAGTTAATGAACCTCTTCGAGCTTATAATAAGCTTGACGAAAATAATGAAGTTCCAGTACTACTCGACCCATGCAAACGGTTAGAATGGCGATTACTATCCTATGATAAATCGGGCATGCCGTTTTCAAGGTTTGAAAACGGTTCCCCTGAAGATATTAAAATTAAATTTTCTATACGTCTGTATCATCTTGATCAAAAAAGATTAAATGAAGGGCGACTTGCACAATGGAAGCTGTTTAAACCTCAGGTCGAAGAAACGAAAAACTGGTACCTAAAAAAACTCCGACAAGACCAAGGTGCCGATGCTTATTTTGAAAAAGAACTTCGGAAAATTGGGAGCTGGTTTCACCCAAAAAATAAAAATACTTACTTGGGCTTTCTAGTTTATCAACTTGAACAAGACAAAGAAAAAGATAGGTTACACCCATGGATTGGTGAGTTAATTAGAACAGTAGGCTAATAATAAAAGCTTAGAGTTAGTAAATATAAACAAAAGAGATTGATAAATGAATGCTCCAGCATTAGTACAAAAAGTTTGGAATTACTGTAATACATTACGTGATGATGGTGTTGGTTATGGTGATTACTTAGAACAGCTTACTTACCTATTATTTTTAAAAATGGCGCATGAGTATGCTTTGCCACCTTATTCTCGTGACACTAAAGTGCCAGTTGAATTTAATTGGGAAACTTTACAAGGTTTAACAGGTGAAAAATTAGAAGAACAATACCGTAAAGTTTTAAAAAGTCTAGCCAACGAAAGCGGCATGATTGGCGCAATTTTTTATAAATCGGAAAATAAAATACCTGATCCTGCTAAATTAGCGCGTATTGTTAAAATGATTAACGATGAAAATTGGATTAGTTTAGATTCAGACGCTAAAGGTGATTTATACGAGGGTTTACTGCAAAAGAATGCGGAAGACACTAAAAGTGGTGCTGGCCAGTACTTTACGCCTCGCGCATTGATCGATGCTATGCTTGCTTGTGTTCGTCCTGAACCGAAAAAAACTATTTTAGACCCTGCCTGCGGGACAGGTGGGTTCTTCTTAACGGCAAGTGATTGGATCACTTATGGTGATGAAAATTGGATTGAAAAGGGCATGAGCCATTGGAATCCATCTAAACACGACCCGAGCATTGTCGCAAAATCAAAACTTAATAAAGGCCAAGTTCAATCTTTACGTGACGAAACTTTCCGTGGCAACGAAATAGTCCCATCGACTCGTCGTATGTGTTTAATGAACCTGTTCTTACACAATATAGGTAGTATTGATGGCGAACCAGAGGTAGAGCGAGCAGATGCATTGCTCACTAAAATTGATGGGGAGAACAAGGTAGATTACGTGCTCGCGAACCCCCCTTTCGGAAAGAAAAGCAGCATGACAATTACCAATGCTGAAGGTGGTGAGGACAAAGACGCGTTGACGTATGAACGTCAAGATTTCTGGGCAACTACCACCAACAAACAGCTTAATTTCCTGCAACACATTATTTCTAGTTTAAAAGACACCGGTAAAGCTGCGGTAGTATTGCCGGATAATGTATTATTTGAAGGTGGTGCGGGTGAGCGAATACGTCGTAAGTGGTTAAACAACTGTGATGTACATACCATTTTACGCTTACCGACAGGTATATTTTACGCCAATGGTGTTAAAGCAAATGTTGTATTTTTTGACAATGCGGCTCGCGATGAAAAAGTACATACAAAAGGTATTTGGTTCTACGATTTAAGAACTAATATGCACTTTACGTTAAAAAAACGCCCAATGGTGTTGAGCGACCTTAAAGAGTTCATTCAATGTTATAATCCTGGGAATCGCCATAAACGTGAAGAATCTGAACGCTTTAAATACTACAGTTATGACGAATTAATTAACAGTGATAAAGCTAGCCTTGATGTATTTTGGCTTAAGGATGATAGCTTAGATAACCTTGATAACTTGCCACCACCAGATATTTTACAGCAAGAGATTATTGACCATTTAGAAGCCGCATTAGCTGCATTTAAAGACGTAGCGGCTGGCTTGCCAGATAGTACAGTGGAATAATTAGTTAGCCGCAATAATATGCGGCTTTTTTATGGATGAATGTATGAAACTAATAGCAAGTGGTGTGAACAAACAATTTTTATCGTCTTATTTACCAAAGAAAGGAGACGAAGTAGATGGAGTATTAGCCGCCATAGCCTATGGTAATGATACCGATACACTGTTAAAAAACTGTATTGATAACAAATATCGGCTAGATATTTGGATGCGTTATGATCATACGGTTCCTGTACAACCACGCCTACTTTCTCAGTTGTTAAAAAATATTAAAAACAACATATTTTGCCAGCTGATTCCTGATGTACTGCATTCGAAAATAATTTGGTGGAAAGGTTACGGTGCGTATATTGGCTCAGCCAATTTGACCAACAGAGCTTGGTGGACAAATATTGAAACGGGGATGTTTTTTACAGAAGAAGATATTATCTCCAATAACTTAACATCTCAGCTCGAATCCTTTTTTGATGAACTTAATGACTTAGATGAATCTATCCCTTTATCCCAAGATATTATTGACGAACAAATAGAAATTTTAGTGTTGAGAAAAAAATCTGGTGCTGATGAAATAGATAGTAAAGCAAAGAAAATCAGAAAGGTTCCTGTTTTCAATGGTGTTAGTGATTACACCAAAGGCTCTGTAGTTGATAAGAAAAAGGAACGCTTTAGACAAGAGTGGCAATCTACTATTGCTAAGATTGATAATATCGCATCCCAAATTAACGACTTTCGCCCTAAATGGATTTCAGCTGATATACCTGCTTATTGGCAAGTCGATCAATTTCTACATGCTTATTATTACAACGAAGTTAGGCAGAAAAATAATACTTATCCATATGAGGAGTTTTATTCAAATCACGAAAGAGATCCTAATTCAGCACTAATGAATGCCCTAGTTTGGTGGCAAGGTCAACCTGAAGCGCCTTCTAATGAAGATGATACATTCAATTATAGTGCACCTAAACTTAGGGAACTTCTTGCTAAAGACAAATTGTTGTCGTTATCTGTAGATGATATTGAAGAAATGTGCAGATGTACTCATGCAACCAAAGACCATTTGATAAAAATGACTACTGCAACATTAGGTAGACCAGATATAAAAACACTATCTCGTGAAGAAAGGTTACCCTTGTTTGCTAGTTGGTTAATGGCTCAACGCAACCAAAAAGGTCAAGACATCCGTCAAATCTTGTTTGACATTCTGTATACAGGAAAACCAGAAAATATTTGGGAACGGATATATTCAGCCAGCATGACAGATGAATTATGGATTCCTCATTATGGAATTAATTCAATTGCTGAGGTTGTAGGTTGGGCACAACCTGAAACAACGCCTCCTCGAAATGGTAGAACTAATAAATCGTTAAGGGCGCTTGGTTATCCTATAAGGATTAGTTTCTAAAAAGAAACAGGCTTAACTTTGTTCAATGGATTGTTTCGAATTTGAATATATCCCTTCAGATGTTTATCTGTCCTTGATTAATTTCAAAATCAAGGACATTGCCCCTAACTAATTCACTTTGTCCCTGACTTAATTCCTACAAACCAAAAAAGCTTAAATTCTGATGAACGTTACCACCTGACCACTTATACTGAAAGTTATAGTCACCTAACCAGGTTTAACGAGCATTAAAATCTCGCAATACCGCATCTACTAAAGAAAATCATCCTCAGGCCATATTCACAAAGAGGTTCACTGTTTTGGAAATAAATTCACTGAATCTCAAACCTACATAACAGACTAGTTCTATTGAAAATTGAGCGTTTATTTTTAGCCTGTATATAGTGACAGTGAATAAATTAATTTATTTTAGAACTTCAAAAATTTCTGTTTAGATCTTTGCTTTAGAGTAAAATAGGGGGGTGTAGCAGTTTCACGCTTCTGGGCATCCACTTCTGACACTAAAACCAGCAATATAGCCTTAAAGTTATTATTTTATCGCAATATTTTGGGTTATAGATCCACAAAAGCCCACAAATTCATCAACTTCATTAAATCCCTTTATTCTCTTGGCTTATCAGCCAATCAAAATACTGATTCTTTGCTTGACAGAAGTTTGCTTTTCTCTCTAAACTGTATCAATGTGGAAAAAAGTGGGGAATTGTGGATCTTAATGGTTCATCCCTGTTAATAACAAAGTAAATGAAGGGTTATGTTTAGAGGCAGCAGTGCAATTACACTCGATAGTAAGCATCGCATAACGATACCAACAAAGTATCGTAGCGAACTTGTGTCTGATTGTGACCGAAAAATGGTTTGTACAGTCGATACTCAACACCCCTGTTTATTGCTTTATCCCTTACCTGAGTGGGAAGAAATAGAATTAAAATTGTGTCAATTATCTAGCATGAACCGACAAGAACGACTATTTCAACAAATGATCTTAGGTAATGCGAGTGATTGTGAAATGGATAAAAATGGTCGCTTACTTATTAATGGCCCTTTACGTCAATATGCGGGTTTAGATAAAAATGTCATGTTGGTGGGACAATTAAATAAATTTGAAATATGGAATGAAAATGCTTGGCAGGCGCAAATGCAACAAGGCGTTAGTCAAATTCAGTCAGGCGAAATTGAATTAACTGAACGATTACTCGATTTATCTTTATAGTTTTACGTTAAATAATTATGGCGATAAAGCAACAAGCGAATTAACTTACTAAAAAACGATAACCAAACTATGTCGACAGAATATTCACACATTTCGGTATTGCTCGCTGAGGCAATTAACGGATTAGCCATTAAAAAGGATGGCTGTTATATCGACGGTACTTTTGGTCGCGGAGGTCATTCGGGTTTAATTTTATCCCTCCTTAACGAAAATGGTCGTTTAATCGCTATTGATCGTGATCTTCGTGCCATTAAAACAGCAGAAAAGTTTTGTGATGACCCGCGTTTTTGTATAGAACATCAAGGCTTTGCTGAATTACAAGCGGTTGCTAAAAAACATCATGTTAGCGGTAAAGTTGATGGTATTTTACTTGATCTCGGCGTTTCATCGCCGCAACTTGATGAAGCTGAACGCGGTTTTAGTTTCATGAATGATGGTCCGCTCGATATGCGTATGGATGCTAGCAAAGGACAAACAGCAGCGCAGTGGTTAGCTGTCGCCGATGTTGAAGATATTACTTGGGTGTTACGTACCTTTGGTGAAGAAAAACATGCATGGAAAATTGCCAATGCTATTGTTGATAGCCGTGAAGAACATCCGTTAACTCGCACTTCAGAGCTTGCTAAATTAATTAAAACTACTGCCCCACAACGTGAAATCAAAAAGCATCCGGCAACACGAAGCTTTCAAGCCATTCGCATTTATATTAACAGTGAATTAGAGCAAATTGAAAAAGTACTTGCTGCCTCTTTAGATGTGTTAGCCGAAGGTGGTCGTTTAGTCGTGATCAGTTTTCATTCGTTAGAAGATCGATTAGTTAAGCAGTTTATGAAAAAATATTCTCAAGGTAAAAAAGTACCAAGAGGGATACCGATTAAAGAAGAAGAATTACAAAAAGGCAAAAAGCTCGCCTTGATAGGACGCAAACTAAAACCAAGTAAAAATGAAGTAAGTGCAAATGTGCGTTCTCGTAGTTCAATCATGCGAGTGGCAGAGCGTTTATCAAAAAATAATGGCTAAGCAAAGAATAGCGCTAGTAGTAGAAATTTGGCACGACATTCAACGTTACTTGTTGAGTTACTTTATTTTGATTTTAGTCGTTGTATCGGCATTTGCAGTAATTTATTTTACTCATTTAAACCGCCAAACTACGAACGAAATAGAGCAATTATTGGCACAGCGAGATGCCTTAGATATTGAGTATCGTAACTTGTTATTAGAACAAAGTAGTTTAGCGGAAAGTAGCGACATAGAAAGTAAAGCAAACAAACTATTAAAAATGAAACGGCCAACGCCAGAAACTGAAATAATAATTCGCCTGCCGTAAATAAGTTTGCAACGTTAAGTAACATAAATTAAAAGTAAATTAAGTAAATTAAGTAAATTATGAGTAAAACCGTTAATCGTCAATCAGAACAGTTCAAAGTAAAAGGTGCCGCTTGGCGATTTTACTTAGTGCTTGTTGTGATCGGTTTTATTTATGCAGGATTAATGGCGCGCGCAGCTTATATTCAGGTAATAGAACCTGAAATGTTAAAAAAGCAAGGTGACATGCGCTCATTACGTGTTTCCGCTACCGATGTGCAACGTGGTTCGATAGTTGATCGAAATGGTTATGATTTAGCGATAAGCGTTCCTGTTGAAACTGTGTGGGCAGATCCTAAAGTTGTCATGGAAAAAAATGCACTGGCAATGACTGAACATTGGCAAGCGCTAGCTGAAGTGCTTGGTCAAGAAATTAGCACGTTAACTAATCGAATCGTAAGTCACCCTAACAAACGTTTCGTTTATGTTGAGCGTAAAGTATCTCCAGCAATTGCAAAATACATTAAAAAATTAAATATTCCAGGTATTCATTTACGAGAAGAGTCGAAGCGGTTTTACCCCACAGGAGAAATTAGCGCTCATGTTGTTGGTTTTACAAATGTTGATGACAAAGGCATTGAGGGAGTAGAGCGTGTTTATGATGAATTATTAACAGGTGAGGATGGTACAACCCGTTTTCGTAAAGATGCGAAAGGTCGTAAAATTGAAATTTTGTCTGTTAAAAAAGCAGAGCATGCGAAAAATGTCACTTTAAGTATTGACCATAGAATTCAGGCGATTGCTTATAAAGAATTAAAAGGCGCTGTCAGCGCTTTTAAAGCGACTTCTGGTTCTATTGTGGTAACCAATATTCATACAGGTGAAATTTTGGCAATGGTAAATAGCCCATCATACAATCCTAATAACCGTAAAAACACCGCAATACATCGTTTTAGGAATCGTGCTATTACCGATATTTACGAACCCGGTTCGACGATGAAAACACTAACCGTATTAACCGCTTTAGATTTTGGCTCAATAAAAGCAAATAGTATTATTGATACAAATCCAGGGTGGATGCGGTTAGGTGGACGTCGTGTGTCTGACCCCATTAATCGCGGTAAATTAAGCATTACCGATATTTTGGTACATTCATCAAATATGGGCACTAGCAAATTAGCGTTATCAGTACCTAAAGAGTTTTTACTCGATAAGTTTTTTGATGTTGGTTTTGGTGAAGATACAGGCACAGGATTAATTGGTGAAAGCTCTGGAATGATGCATGATCGTCCTCGTTGGTCGAAGTTTGAGTTGGCGACACTTTCTTGGGGTGCTGGTTTAGCAATAACCCCCGTACAGTTAGCCCGTTTTTATACCGCTGTTGCTAATGATGGTGTAAAAATTCCTCTGTCTATATTGAAAAAAGATCCAAAAGTTAAGGCGTTGATTGAGCCAGAACGTGTTTTTTCACGACAAGCAAGTAAAGAAGTCTTAGCAATGTTAGAGCATGTGGTAAACGAACATGTACCCAAAGCAAAAGTTGCAGGATACCGAGTCGGCGGAAAAACAGGCACCGGTATAAAGGCTGTGGCTGGTGGCTACGGTAATGACTATGTTGGCTTGTTTGCTGGTATTGCACCAATAGAAAAACCAGAAATTGTTGTTGTCGTTGTAATTAATGAGCCCGGTGGTGATTTGTATGAAGGCGGACAAGTTGCGGCACCGGTATTTTCACGAGTAATGAAAGGTGCATTGCAAGTATTGAATATTGCGCCCAGTATACGTCAGCCACAACTTTCTCAGAATAAAGCAACATCAAAAAAATTGGAGCATAACGATGTTTGATTATGCTCATTGTTCTTTGCTACAAACGTTAGCTTATTTTGATGTTAATACTTCAAATCTTACTGAACAAGAACTTGCGCTTTTTAATCAATGCCAAGCATTGATTAATGACACCCGAGCATTAGGTCAAGATGACATTTTTTGTGCAATTATTGGTGAACAACAAGATGGTCGCGACTATATTGATCAAGCAATTAAGGGTGGCGCTATCATTGTTTTAGCTGAATGCACCACTGATAAGCTGCATGGTGAAATTACCCGAGCTAGAGTCGGGAGTAATACGGCATTAGTTATCAAATTCTACCGATTGAATTACCACCTGTTTGCTTTGTGTCAATATTATTATCAACAACCACAACAGTACATGACGATGATTGGTGTTACAGGCACCAACGGTAAAACCAGTACGTGCCAAATTATTGCTAAATTACTTGAAGCAAGTCAACAAACTTGTGCCGTTTTAGGTACGTTAGGTGCGGGCAATGTAAACGCCTTATCACCTTTAGCTAATACAACACCAGGGGCGACACAGTTACACCATTATTTAAATGAATTTAAAGAAAATAATATTGCTAATGTGGCAATGGAAGTTTCATCACATGCACTCAGCCAACGCCGAATTACAAGCAATATTATAGATATTGCCGTATTTACTAACCTATCGCGAGATCATCTTGATTATCATCAAACGATGAGTGCTTATAGCGATGCAAAAAAAGAACTTTTCAGTGAAAATTCAAATCAAATTGCTGTTTTAAATGGTGATGATGATCAAGCTCAACAATGGCTTAAAAGTTGGAATGAACAGCAAACATGTATTGTTTATGGCAAAAAAATTAAAGCAAGCCAATATAAAAATTTTGTCATTGCCAAGAATATTACCCATACAAGCTATGGTGTTCACTTTGATTTAATTACACATTTAGGCGAGCAAAAGATAATAAGCCCGCTGTTGGGCGATTTTAACATTGATAATTTACTTGCTGCGATTGCGGTTTTACTTGCAAAGAAAAACACGCTAATAACAGTAGCGCAGGCAGTTTCACAGTTAACACCTGTGCTTGGTCGTATGGAATCTTTTAGGGAACAAGCATTGCCAATGGCTGTTGTTGATTATGCACATACTCCAGATGCATTAAAAAATGCATTAATTGCTTGCCGTATGCATTGTCAAGGCGAGTTGTGGGTGGTTTTTGGTTGTGGTGGAGATCGCGACCAAGGTAAACGTCCTTTAATGGGTGAAATAGCTGAACAATTAGCAGATCACATTATTATTACTAATGATAATCCGCGTAGTGAAGCGCCTGAAATGATCGCTACTGATATTTTAGTGGGTTGCATACATGCTGAAAAAATTACGGTAATGCTCGATAGAAAACAAGCGGTATTAGCCGCTTTGGCTAAAGCAAAAGCAAGTGATTTAGTCTTGTTAGCAGGTAAAGGCCATGAAAATACGATTACCATAGGTAATAAAATTATTGATTATAGTGAGCGAAGTGTTGTTCAGCATTTTTATAAAGAAAAAGTTAGCAAAAATGAAAAACATAATAACAATAATGAGGACAATTCATGATCCCATTAACACTTAAAGAAATTGCTGAAGTAGTTCAGGGTAATTTAATCGCAGATAATGCTGAAATTATCATTAACAGTATCAACACAGACAGTCGTTCATTAGAGGCTGGTCAGGTTTTTCTTGCGCTTAAAGGGCCTAATTTTGACGGTCATCGCTTTGTTGAACAAGCGCAAATAAAAGGGTGTGCTGCTGCTATTGTTGGTCATCATCAAACGTTTACTCAAGGAAATGAGCTTGAGCTACCACAAATCATTGTTAATGATACGCGTATCGCGTTAGGGAAGTTAGGTGCTTATGTTAAAGCGAAAATTTCACCTAAAACTGCTGGCATTACGGGAAGTAGCGGTAAAACAACCGTTAAAGAAATGGTCGCCGCAATATTATCTCGATTAGGGAATGTATTAGCTACACAGGGAAATTTCAATAATGATATTGGTGTGCCTTTAACATTATTGCGTTTAGAGCCACAACATGATTTTGCGGTTATTGAAATGGGAGCAAATCACATTGGCGAAATTGCTTATACCACGAATTTAGTCAAACCTGATGTTGCGGCAATTAACAATATTGCTGCGGCACATTTAGAAGGTTTTGGCGATTTATGTGGTGTTGCTCGTGCCAAAGGTGAAATATTCGAAGGTTTATCTGAAGGTGGTATTGCTCTTTATAATCAAGACAGCCGCTATGCGAATAAATGGCAATGGCGTTTAACAGACAAAAATGTACGACGTTTTTCATGTTTCAATAAATCTGATTGTTATAGTTCTGATGTGGTTTTAGACGATAACGGTTGTGCTAGTTTTAAATTAAATACTACGCAAGGCGCTACTTATATTGAGTTGGCTATACCAGGAAAACATAATGTGTGTAACGCTGTTGCGGCAGCAGCAATTTCACAAGAATTTGGCGCAAGTTTAGATGATGTTCGCTTAGGTTTATTATTAATGAGGCCAGTAAAAGGACGACTTAATTTATTTCAGTTAACCCCGCAGTGTCGTTTAATTGATGATACTTATAATGCTAATGTTGAATCAGTAAAAGCCGCAATAGATTTATTATCAAGCTATCCGGGTCGACAAATATTAGTTTTAGGTGATATGGGTGAATTAGGCACTGATGCGCGTCGATATCATCAAGAAGTTGGTGAATATGCTGCGACTAAACAGTTAACCGATGTATTAACGCTTGGTGTGTTAAGTCAAAGTTCAGCGGATGCTTTTTTATTAGCGCAAACTCAATCTACACAAAAAGCTGTCGGAAAGCACTTTAGTTCTCGTGAGCAGTTGTTGGCTCATTTGTATGACTCAGTAGTTGATGAAGCACAACATATTTCTATTCTAGTTAAAGGCTCCCGTAGTGCGCATATGGAACATGTTGTTGAGGAAATTAAAAACGCTTATCAAGCAGCGTCCAAGGAGCAGCACTCATGTTAGTTTGGCTAGCCGATTATTTAACGCAATATTATTCATTTTTTAATGTCTTCTCTTATTTAACCTTTAGAGCCATTATCAGCACCCTAACTGCATTGGTGATCTCTTTGTATTTTGGGCCTAAATTGATCCGCTATTTACAGTCTATGCAAATAAGCCAAACTGTACGTGATGATGGACCCGAAAGCCATTTAGTTAAAACAGGCACGCCAACAATGGGCGGGATTTTAATTCTTGCTGCAATCGTTATTAGCGTTTTATGTTGGGCTGATTTATCAAATCGCTATGTTTGGATAGTATTATTTGTCATTGTTAGTTTTGGCGTTATTGGCTTTATTGATGATTATCGAAAAGTTATCCGCAAAGATGCTAATGGCTTGATCGCAAGATGGAAATATTTTTGGCAAACAGTTTGTGGGTTAATAACCGCTATTTTTATTTATTACATTGCACAAAGTCCTCAAGAAACAGCATTGTTAATTCCTTTTGTTAAAGATGTGATGCCCCAACTGGGTGTCTTTTTTGTTGTAACGAGTTACTTCGTTATTGTTGGAACAAGTAATGCCGTTAATTTAACCGACGGTCTTGATGGTTTAGCTATTGTTCCAACCATTATGGTTGCAGGGGCTTTTGCTTTATTTGCCTATGTAACCGGTAACGTTAATTTTGCCACGTATCTAAATATTCCTCATATCGCCTTAACCAGTGAGCTTGTTGTGGTTTGTACAGCGATAATGGGTGCGGGGCTAGGTTTTTTATGGTTTAACACTTATCCTGCGCAAGTATTCATGGGCGATGTTGGTTCATTAGCATTAGGTGCCGCTTTGGGCGTTATTGCGGTATTAGTTAGACAGGAATTAGTGTTATTTATTATGGGCGGCGTTTTTGTAATAGAGACTGTGTCAGTAATTTTACAAGTTGGCTCCTATAAATTACGAGGGCAACGTATTTTTCGTATGGCACCCATTCATCATCATTATGAATTAAAAGGTTGGCCTGAACCTCGCGTTATTGTGCGCTTTTGGATTATTTCATTAATGTTAGTACTCATTGGCTTGGCTACATTAAAACTAAGATAATAAGGTATCAGAGGATTTAACGGGTAAATGTTAATAAAAACGAAGATAAACGAGATGTTTATTAATAAGAATGTTCTACTGTTAGGCTTAGGCCTAAGTGGGCTTTCTTGTGCGCGTTTTTTTACAAAAATGGATATAGCGTTTTCGGTAAATGATAATCGTAATTTGCCAGTAGATGCAGAACAGTTTGGTAAAGACTTCCCTTTACTTAACTTGTCTTTAGGTCAATGGGATAAAAAACTGATTGGCGCTGCCGATATCATTATAGCTAGCCCAGGAATTGATTTAAGTCATAACAATATAGCTCCTAATATTAAAGACACATGTCAAATATGGGGAGATGTAGAACTATTTTTCCAAATAATTAACCAACAAAACATTAGTGTCCCCACGCTTGCTGTAACGGGCTCTAATGGAAAATCTACAGTAGTGAGCTTACTTGCGCATATTGGTACTCAGCTTGGTTTGAATACCTGTTTAGCGGGTAATATTGGTACGCCAATAATAGATATTTTAGTACAAGATAGTTTAGCAACGATTGATTGTTTGATAATAGAATTGTCCAGTTTTCAGTTAGAAACACTGCGTAGTATGAATGCGCTAGGCGCAAGTATTTTGAATATTAGCGATGATCATTTAGACCGTCATAAAACATTGAAAAATTATCAGCAAATTAAGCAAAATATCTATCAACAAACGCAAACGATAGTATTTAATCGGGATGATGAATTAACGCAACCATTAACAATATCGGCAACTCAAAAAATACTAAGTTTTGGTAGTGATGAAGCCCAAAGTAAGCAATTTGGTTTAATTAATAATAAACAGCAGTTGGCTATGGCTAATAAGGCATTGATCGCAATTAACAAGTTACCCATAGCAGGTATTCACAATGCTTTAAATTGTTTGGCCGCTTTAGGCTTAGGACAAAGTATTGGCTGGAGCATAACTGACATGGTAAAGGCGTTATCGAGCTTTACGGGTTTAGAACACCGCTGTCAAATAGTACCGAGTCATGATGGCATTTTATGGGTTAATGATTCAAAAGCAACTAATGTTGGAGCCACTCTCGCCGCTATTGAAGGCTTAGCGCAAACTAAATTACCTAAACAAAATATAATATTAATTGCTGGTGGTGAGGGTAAAGGTGCTGATTTTTCAGTTTTAAAATCTGCATTTAATCACCATGTCGAACATTTAATCACCTTAGGAAAAGACGGCGATAAGCTCGCTTCTTTCGCTAAAAAATCAACTAGAGTCATCAGTTTAGAAAAAGCTGTTTGTACCGCAAGTGATTTAGCAAATGAAGGTGATATTGTGATACTTTCTCCGGCATGTGCCAGTTTAGACATGTTTAAAAACTTTATTGAACGCGGTAACGCTTTTATGCAAGCAGTACATGACTTGCAAAGAATAAATACTCCAATAAAAAAAGGAGTAGATAGTGTATGACTAGCTTAATCAATAGTTTGATAGGGAAGAATTTAACCGAAGAAACGTTAAATGATACAAGCGCGGCAGAAAAGAACTTTGCCGAAAAATTATCGAGTAAATTATCAAAAATTTTAGAACCCAAAACGCCGGTTAACAACATGGTTCAAGCAAGTTTTGACCGCAGCTATTTAGTGTTAGTTGTTACGATGTATTTAATCGGTTTAATAATGGTAGCCAGTTCTTCAATGCCAATGGCTGAGCGGGTATTTCACGACCCTTTTCATTTTGTAACTCGCCATTTTATTTTTATTGTGCTTAGTATTTTGATTTCAACAATCGCTTTGCAAATACCGATGAGTTGGTGGCAAAAATCAAGCAGCACCTTATTAATGATAGGTTTAGCGCTATTGGTCAGTGTTTTAGTTATTGGTCATACAGTTAATGGTGCTAAACGTTGGATTTCATTAGGACCGATTACTATTCAAGCGGCAGAGCCTGCAAAATTATTTTTCTTTTGTTATTTGTCGGCTTATTTAGTGCGTCGCCGTGAAGAAGTGCAAGAAAATTTCAAAGGTTTTTTAAAACCATTAGTTGTGTTCTTTATTTTAGCGTTATTAATATTAAAACAGCCGGATTTAGGCACTATTATTGTGATGTTTGTTACTACGTTAGGCTTGCTTTTCCTGGCAGGAGCAAAGTTATGGCAATTTATCAGTATCACTTCTGTCGGTGTTTTTGCAATAAGTTTGTTAGTGGTTTTTGAACCTTATCGTTGGCGACGTATTACTGGATTTTTAGACCCATGGGAAGATCCTTTTGGTACCGGTTATCAATTAACTCAATCGCTAATGGCTTATGGTCGAGGTGAAATATTTGGTCAAGGCTTAGGTAACAGTATTCAAAAATTAGAATATTTAACACAAGCGCATAGCGATTTTGTGATGGCAGTATTAGCAGAAGAATTTGGTTTCGTTGGTGTTAGTATTATTTTGATACTTAGTGCAACGTTAGTATTTAAAGCAATGTTATTAGGGCGTAAAGCACTAGCAAAAGAGAAGTATTTTGAAGGTTTTTTTGCTTATGCAATAGCTATTTGGGTGTGTTTTCAATCGTCGGTAAATATTGGTGCAAGTGCAGGTATTGTTCCAACCAAAGGTCTAACTATGCCGTTAATTAGCTATGGTGGTAGCTCGATGATTGTTATGAGTTTAGCCATTGCAATTTTAATTAGAATTGACCACGAAATACGTTTACAAAGTATCCAAGCAACAACATTATCTTCTACAAAAACAAGATCACGAGCACCAAAGAAGGAGGGCAAAAATTATGACAGAAACTAGCGCGCAACGCCCTACATTAATGGTGATGGCTGGCGGCACAGGTGGACATATATTTCCAGGTATCGCTGTAGCCAAAGAATTAGAAGCATTAGGCTGGAATATTCATTGGTTAGGCACTGCAAAGCGTATGGAAGCGCAATTAGTACCGCAGCATGGTTTTTCTATTTCATTTATTAATATTGCGGGATTACGTAACAAAAATTGGAAAACGTGGATAAAAACGCCTTTTAAATTAATGCAGTCGGTAATTCAATCAATAAAGGTTATTCGTAAGATTAATCCTGATGTAGTGCTAGGTATGGGTGGATATGCTAGTGCACCAGGCGGCTTTGCAGCATGGTTATTAGGCAAACCTTTAGTATTGCATGAACAAAATGCAGTAGCCGGTTTAAGCAATCGTTTTTTAGCTCACTTAGCTAGTCGAGTATTAAGTGCTTTTCCTGGTGCATTTAAAGCTTCAATTAAACATCGTGTTATCGGTAACCCGTTGCGTAGCGATATAATCAATAGTGAAGCTAAGTTATCAGAAAACCCAGCTAGTACTAAAAAGGTGCTCGTTGTTGGCGGTAGTTTAGGTGCTAAAATTTTGAATGACACTGTGCCTAAAGCAATGAATCAAATTAAGGTGCAAAATATTAATGTTTGGCATCAAACAGGGGCTGGTAACCAATCTAGCGTTTTACAAAGCTATCAAGATTACGGTTTATCAAGCGAAAATATTAAAGTAACTGAATTTATTGACAATATGGCTGAAGCTTATCAATGGGCTGATGTTGTGGTATGTCGCGCTGGGGCACTTACGGTGTCGGAATTAGCAATGGTAGCAAAGCCCGCAATTTTTGTACCTTTACCGCATGCCGTCGACGACCATCAAACCAAAAATGCGATGTACTTAGTTTCACAAGGGGCTGCCAAGTTAATTGCACAAGTAGATTTTAGTGGTACTAGTTTGGCACAAATGCTTAATAGCTTGTTTATCTCTGATGCGGTATTGCAAAAAATGTCGAAAGCTGCGCACGATGCAGCACATGCAGACGCTACGTTACAAGTTGTAAAAACGATTCAAGCTCTGGCTACAAAAAAGGTGTCAAAGTGAATACTCAATTAACCAACAGTAATCGAAAAAATCCAGCTATGCGTCGAGTAAAACGTATTCATTTTGTTGGCATTGGTGGTGCTGGCATGGGGGGGATTGCTGAAGTTTTACTGAACGAGGGTTACCAAATATCGGGTTCAGATATTGGTGCAAACACGGTAGTTAAGCGGTTAACGGCACTTGGAGCTGAAATCGTTATTGGACATCAAAGTGATAATGTAAAGGGTGCAAGTGTGATCGTTGTTTCTACTGCGATAAAAGCTGATAACCCCGAATTGTTAGCTGCTAAAACACTGAGAATTCCAGTGGTTCGTCGTGCTGAAATGTTAGCGGAATTGATGCGTTTTCGCCACGGTATTGCCATTGCAGGTACACATGGAAAAACGACAACAACCAGCTTGATTGCGAGTATTTTCGCGCAAGGAGAACTTGACCCTACCTTTGTTATTGGCGGTTTGCTAAATAGTGCAGGCACTAATGCACGTTTGGGTACAAGTCGCTATTTAATTGCTGAAGCTGATGAATCAGATGCGTCATTTTTACACCTGCAACCTATGGTTGCGGTGATCACTAATATCGATGAAGATCACATGGACACCTATGGTGGAGATTTTAATAAACTCAAAGATACTTATATTGAATTTTTGCACAATTTACCGTTTTATGGTGTCGCGGTGGTGTGTATTGATAACCCTGTAGTGAGAGAGTTATTGCCGCGTATTTCACGTGCGATTATCACGTATGGTTTTAGTAAAGATGCAGATGTTCAAGCACAGAATTATCAACAAAATGGTAATGTATCTAGTTTTACGGTTAAGCGTTCAGGAAAAGAAAATTTACAGTTAAGTTTAAACTTACCGGGTGAACATAATGTATTAAATGCGCTCGCCGCCATTGCAGTTGCTGAAGAAGAGGGCGTTAGCGAGCAAGCTATAGTTTCTTCATTAAGTAGTTTTGCTGGTATTGGTCGTCGTTTTGAGCATCTGTCCGATTTATCCACGGCGAACGGTAAAATGGTGCTAATTGATGATTATGGTCATCATCCAAGTGAAGTAAAAGCGACAATCGCGGCAATGCGTAATGGTTGGCCTGATAAGCGTTTAGTCATGGTATTTCAACCACATCGTTATTCTCGTACGCGTGATTTATATGAGGATTTTGTTGAAGTACTTTCAGAAGTTGATTGTTTATTTTTACTTGATGTATATGCCGCAGGTGAAAGTGCAATTAGTAGTGCCGATGCAAAAAGTTTGGCACGAAGTATTCGTCTACGTGGGCAAGTTGAACCTGTTTATGTTAGCAATGTTAACTTATTACCTGAGTTGTTGGCAGCACAGTTAAAAGAAAATGATATGGTGATCACCCAAGGTGCGGGCAATATTGGCATGGTAGCTAGAGAACTTGCTCAACACCCGAAACTTCATCAATCAATTAATGATTCAACCGTTAAAGATGAGCTTAGATAAATGAATAAAAACTGTGAGGCACTTAAAATTGCAGTCTTGTACGGTGGTCATTCTGCCGAGCGAGAAGTGTCGCTAAAATCAGGGCAAGCAATCGCCAATGGTTTACAGCAAAGCGGCTTTGAAGTGGCGTTAATTGATACCAAATATCATCAATTAGCCGAACTCAGCACTCAAAATATTGATTTAGCTTTTATTGCTTTACATGGTCGTGGTGGTGAGGATGGTTGTATTCAAGGCGCATTAGAATACTTAAATATACCTTATACAGGCTCTAATGTACTTGGCTCTGCGTTATCAATGGATAAAATTCGCAGCAAACAAATTTGGCAGGCATTAAATTTACCGACCGCTGCTTTTGCTGTCGTGGAAAAGCAAAAATATCAATCTTCAGATGTAAACGATATTTTAGCTTTATTAGGAGGGAAGGTCATAGTAAAACCTGCTAATGAAGGTTCAAGCATTGGTATGGCAATGGCTGAAACTGCCCAACAGCTAGACAACGCACTAAAAGTCGCATTTGCTTATGATCAACATATCTTAGTTGAGGCATGGATTAACGGTCCGGAGTACACCATAAGTATATTAGGTGACCAAGCATTGCCTGTTATTCACATGGAAACACCACATCAATTTTATGATTATGCGGCTAAGTATCAATCAACGAGTACGCAATACCATTGTCCATGTCATTTATCAAAAGAAGAAGAAGCCTATGTGCACACTCTTGCGCTTCAAGCATTTAAAGCTACCGGAGCCAAAGTGTGGGGACGTGTTGATTTAATGCGTGATTTATCGGTAACCGAAATGAATAAGCAATGGCGACTATTAGAAGTAAATACAGTGCCAGGGATGACAGAAACGTCATTAGTACCTAAGTCTGCGAAGGTTTTTGGTTTGAATTTTTCCCAATTGGTAGAGCAAATTGTTGAGCTTAGCTTAGCCTGTAAGGAAAATAAGTAAATGACAATGCCAACTAATAACTTAACTAAAGATGTTAAAAAGCCAAAAATTCATTGGGGTTTTTGGCTTGGTGTTAGTTTTTTTGTTGGTGTTATTTTAACCGTACTATCAAGCAGCTGGTATTTAACAGAGAAAATGGTGATGACAGAAAATATGCCTATTAGCTCGTTAAATATTACTGGTGAAATTCATTACACTAAACACAGCGAAATAGTACGAGCGTTAGAAGAAATTAACTTGTCTAATTTTTTTCAAGTAGACGTTAATAAAGTACAGCAAAAAATTGCTGAATTACCATGGGTATACTCAGTTTCGGTAAGAAAACAATGGCCAGATGAGCTGAAGATATATTTAGTTGATCAAACTCCTGTTGCATTATGGAATGGTGATTTTTTAATTAATAGCTACGGTGATGTTTTTGAAGCAGATTTAACTAGGCTAACAGCAGATATACCTCATTTTTTTGGTCCTGAAGGTAGTGAAACTATTGCTTTAGAAAATTTCAGTAACTTTAATAAACTCTTAAATTTTGCCGAATTATCCATTGATGAATTAGTATTGTCAGAACGTTTTTCGTGGCAATTAACGTTAAGTGATGGCGTGTTATTAAACTTAGGTCGTGAAAATCGTTTTGAGCGAATTTCACGCTTTATGGACCTATATTCACAAATGAAATTACGCCATAAAAACAATCAGCAAGTTAATTATGTTGATTTACGTTACGATACCGGTGCGGCTGTTGGTTGGAAACCAGTAATAAAAACTAAGCCATTAGCGAAGCAAAGTATTCATCACAACAGCAAAGCATTAAAAAAAGAAGAGCATAATAGAAATGTCTAAAGTTGCAGAAAGAAATTTAGTCGTTGGATTAGACATCGGCACCTCAAAAATTACCGTAGCAGTTGGTGAGATTACACCTGACAATAAACTCAGTATTGTTGGTGTAGGAAATCAACCGGCAAGAGGTATGGATAAAGGTGGTGTTAATGATATCAACCTAGTGATCCAATCAATTCAGCGGGCAGTAAATGAAGCAGAATTAATGGCTGATTGTCGTATTGGCTCTGTTTATTTAGGCATTTCAGGTAAGCATATTCGTTGTCAAAATGAAAACGGTATGGTGCCTATTAACGATCAAGAAGTAATTCAAGAAGACGTTGATAATGTAATTCATACCGCACGTTCGGTACCTATTTCAGCAGAGCGCCGTATGCTACATGTATTGCCGCAAGAATATAGCATTGATTGTCAAGATGGCATAAAAAGTCCCATTGGCATGTCGGGTGTGCGAATGGAAGCAAAGGTTCATATTATTACGTGTGCTAACGATATGGCAAAAAACATCGTTAAGTGCGTAGAGCGTTGTAATTTGCACGCAGATCAATTAATTTTTTCAGCGTTAGCATCAAGCTATTCAGTACTAACTGATGATGAAAAAGAACTAGGTATTTGTGTCGTTGATATGGGGGCAGGCACGATGGATATTTCAATATTCACTAATGGTGCATTACGTCATACGGCGGTAATTCCGGTAGCGGGTAATCAAGTGACGAGTGATATTGCAAAAATATTTAGAACCCCATTAAGTCATGCTGAAGATATTAAAGTGCAATATGCCTGTGCATTAAAGCAGTTGGTAAGTATGGAAGAGAATATTGAAGTGCCCAGTGTTGGTGGTAGACCAGCACGATCTATGTCTCGTCATACGTTAGCAGAGGTAGTTGAACCGCGCTATCAAGAATTATTTGAATTGATACATGAAGAATTAAGAGAATGCGGTTTAGAAGATCAAATTGCCGCAGGATATGTACTTACTGGTGGTACTGCAAAAATGGAAGGCGCAATAGAGTTTGCGGAAGAAATTTTTCAAATGCCAGTTAGGATAGGTGAGCCTATGGAAATTCAAGGGCTAAAAGAATATGTTAATGATCCAATGTACTCAACAGTTATCGGTTTATTACATTATGGCTTGCAAGCAAAAGAGCAAGGCAGTAGTGAGAAAAAGCAATCAGAGGGAGTAACTGGTTTAGTTGCACGTGTGAGTGCTTGGTTTAAGGGGGAATTTTAACCAATCAGTTAATAATATTTAATTAACGCAAATTTAGCATCGAAACTCACCGATAAAATTGGTAGAATCCGCTGCTTTTTGTAAATATTGGCTGTGCAGGTTAACATTTTTCCATTAATAGAAAGTAATTAATAAGAAAGACTTAGATATTTTTTGGTGGAACAAAAGACGGGGAAAATAATATGTTTGAATTGATGGAAGAACATCACGAAGAAGCTATCATAAAAGTTATCGGCGTTGGTGGTGGTGGTGGTAATGCGGTTGAACACATGGTTAGCCAAACCATTGAAGGTGTTGAATTTATTACAGCAAATACTGATTCACAGGCATTACGTAACTCATCGGCAAATGTAACGTTGCAAATGGGCTGTGATGTCACAAAAGGTTTAGGTGCTGGTGCAAACCCAGAAATTGGTCGTCGCAGTGCAGAAGAAGACCGAGAAACCATTATGCAAACCTTACAAGGCGCAGACATGATTTTTATCGCGGCTGGTATGGGTGGTGGCACGGGTACTGGTGCTGCACCAGTGGTAGCCGAAATTGCTAAAGAAATGGGCATTTTAACCGTTGCCGTAGTGACAAAACCTTTTCCTTTTGAAGGAAAAAAACGGATGAATTATGCGGATCAAGGTATTGAGTTTTTAGCGAAACATGTTGATTCATTGATCACTATTCCTAATGAAAAATTATTAAAAGTATTAGGGCCTGGTACAACGTTGTTAGATGCTTTTAAAGCCGCCAATAACGTATTGTTAGGCGCGGTACAAGGTATTGCAGAATTAATTACTCGCCCAGGTTTAATTAATGTCGATTTTGCTGATGTACGCACTGTTATGTCTGAAATGGGTACTGCAATGATGGGTTCGGGTATTGCTTCAGGGCCTGATCGTGCTGAAGAAGCGGCTGAAGCTGCAATTTCAAGTCCGTTACTTGAAGATGTTGATTTAGCAGGCGCCCGCGGAATTTTGGTCAATATTACTGCCGGTATGGACATTAGTATTGATGAATTTGAAACGGTAGGTAATGCAGTCAAAGCTTTTGCTAGTGAGAATGCAACGGTTGTTGTCGGTGCTGTTATTGATCCTGAAATGACAGAAGACTTAAGAGTGACTGTTGTTGCGACAGGCATTGGTGCAGAGCGCAAACCAGACATTACTTTGGTTAATCCACCAGTACAAATTGAACAGCAAGTAGTTGGTGGCGATTATGTTGCAACAACTCAACCGGAAATACACACAAATACTGTATCTATGCCAGAAAGTAATGCACAAGCAATGCCTGCGAAAGCAAGCGAAGTATTATCGGATAATTATTTAGACATACCGGCATTTTTACGTAAACAAGCCGACTAATTTCCAGTTAGGATGGTTAGAGGTTAGGTGAAAACTCAGATCACAATTTATTCAGCAATGACTGTTGTGAATAATACTATTTGATTAAAGCAAAACTGTGTTTTTGATTTTTTTATACTTTTTTGTTATATTATGCGCCCGCTAATATAGCGTTGGTCGAATGAACAGTTTAAAGGCGTGTTACAGGTTATAAATGATTAAACAACGTACGATAAAAGAAAGTGTATCAGCAACAGGTGTTGGTTTACACAAAGGTGAAAAGGTGCAGATCACTCTCCGTCCTGCGCCTGCGAACACGGGGATTATATTTCGTCGTGTCGACCTTGATCCTATCGTTGATATTAAAGCAACACCCGCTGCGGTTGGTGAAACTACCTTATGTACTTGTTTAGTTAATGAAGAAGGTGTTCAGATTTCCACCGTCGAACATCTTTTGTCTGCTATTGCGGGCTTAGGTATTGATAACTTAATCATTGATGTTGACTCGCCTGAAATTCCTATTATGGATGGTAGTGCTTTACCATTTGTGTACTTGCTACAATCGGTAGAAATTGAAACTGCGAATGTTGCGAAACGTTTTTTACGTATTAAAAAGCCAATTCGTGTTGAAGAAGGCGACAAATGGGCAGAGCTACTACCACACGAAGGTTTTAAAGTTAACTTTGCTATAGAGTTTGATCATCCTGTTATTGCGAACACCGCGCAATCAATGTCAATGGACTTTTCAAGTTGCTCCTTTATAAAAGAAATTAGCCGTG
>Ga0316202_10001104_pt1 | contig 22831 bp, 28 predicted proteins | sample 3monrhotite_MG_FD_204934 | JGI IMG/M metagenome (GOLD analysis project Ga0316202, IMG submission 204934) | Microbial mat bacterial communities from mineral coupon in-situ incubated in ocean water Damariscotta River, Maine, United States -... | ecosystem: Environmental > Aquatic > Marine >... | reverse complement strand
GAGCGAACCTAGAGCCGTCAAACGAAGGCCAAAACCTCACCGGCTATTAACCAAGCCAAGAGCTGAAATGTGCGCTCTAATGAATAGAGAGAAAATACCTAAATAATGCTTAACTTAGTGCCATTCGAGTCTGACCCCATTGATTTAGTCACCGTCGTTACACCAATCGGATATGTCGCAGGAGCATTGTTTGTAACAGCTACAATACCATCTACATTGTCTGTAGCAGTCGCCGTTCCGATACTGACTGTAGCCTGTGATGTGCTGGTCGATGTATAGACATTCGCAGGCACGGTGATAACCGGCGCTACAGTATCTATCAGATTTACAGTCACAAGCTGCGTAGCTGTAGCAGTGTTGCCATTGGTATCGGTGGCACTCCACGTGACAGTGGTGGCACCCACAGGGAATGTAGCCGGAGCATCGCTGGTGACTGTTACACTGAAGAGATCGGTCGCTGTCGCCGTACCGATGGCAGCAGCCACAGGCTGACCATCTGTAGAGTCTACTGTAACCGCAGCAGGGGCTGTGATGACTGGAACCATGGTATCACTGACCGTTACCAGCTGCGTGGCTGTACCGACGTTGCCAGCTGCATCGGTTGCGCTGTAGGTGACCGTGGTGGCTCCTACCGGGAACGATGCTCCGACCAAGCCTGTGACTGTATTGAATGCCATAAAGGGTAGCGTCCCCTTTTCCCTCGGTTGCATCGGTCGTTGCAGCTACAACTCCATTGATTTAGTAATGCATGGTAGACCTTCATATCCCTCAACCACTCTGACCATGTCTAAGTTTTCTTCATTGCCAACATACTCAATCAGCGCTTTCTTCCCATTTTCGAACATAATTTCTACACCAAATTCACTTGGATAATCTTCAGACCAATCAGAAGCTTTATAGATTGTCAGCTGATTAATTGTTTGCCCTATTCTGACCTTCCAAAAAGAATCGTTGGAAACATCAACTTGTTTATAACTAGATCCGTATAGGGGCATTTGTCCTGAAACAACACCAACGCTAAATACTTCTGTTTCAGCAATGAGATGAAATACAGAATTATCATCAACTATAAATTCAACTGGCCCATCAGCATTTTCTTCAAAACCGCCTAAGTCCCGGTCATCCTTAAAAAGTTGACGCTTTACGGAAAGAATTTTCCTTCCTAAAAGATTCCCAAGCATGGTCAAGTTCTGTGAGGGAAGAGTGTTAATCATTTTTTCCTCCTTTTATCTAAGATTCAAAATCAATAGGGTCAGACTCGATTGATTTTTCTTTCATGGTATTTTTTAGACTTTCTATCACCACCCCACCTCTTTGATTGTTTTTATCTACTTTTAGAGTAGCCCACAAACAGTGATTGGTAAAAGAAAAAGCCCCCTGCTTTCGCAGAGGGCTTTGATATGATGAGGACTGAAGCTGTTTTACCCTTGGTTCTTTTCAAACGCCTGCATATAAGCAACCAGTGCATCCACACCCTCTTCAGGCATCGCGTTATAAATGCTAGCACGCATACCACCCACAGAACGATGTCCTTTTAAGGTAATTAAGCCATGCTCTGCTGCACCTTCAAGAAAAGCTGCATCCAAGCCTGCATCAACCAACGTAAACGGAATATTCATCCAAGAGCGTGCATTTTTTGCTACAGGAGAGCCATAGAAAGCACTGCTATCGATCACGGCATACAATTTGTCTGCCTTACGCTTGTTGATCTCTGCCATCGCCTCAAGTCCGCCTTGCTCTTTAAGCCAAGCGAAGACTAAACCAGCCATATACCAACTATAGGTTGCAGGCGTGTTATACATAGAGTCATTGGCTGCATGCGTGGCATAATTAAACACCGCAGGTGTGTTTTCGGATGCTTTGCCCAGTAAATCATCGCGGATAATCACAATGGTCAGTCCAGCTGGGCCGATATTTTTCTGCGCACCAGCATAAATCATAGCAAATTTAGACACATCAATTGGGCGTGAGAGAATGGTAGAAGACAAATCCGCGATTAACGGCACACCGTTGGTCTCTGGAATATAATCAAATTCCACGCCACCAATGGTTTCATTGGGTGTATAATGCACATAGGCTGCATCAGGATTAAGCTTTAGCTCTTGCTGAGTAGGAACAGTGGTAAAACCATTCTCTGAAGTGTCTGCGGCGATATTTACAGTGCAGTAGCGTTTGGCTTCAGCAATGGCCTTTTTTGACCACATGCCCGTATTGATATAATCAGCACTATCTTTATCGCCCAATAGATTCAACGGAATCATGGCAAATTGTGCAGAAGCACCGCCTTGAAGGAAAAGCACCTTATAATTATCGGGGATAGCCATCACATCACGCAGATCTTTCTCTGCTTTTGTCGCAATAGACATATATTCTTTACCGCGATGGCTCATTTCCATGGTGGACATACCAGAGCCATTCCAGTCCAACATTTCTTGCTGTGCACGTTCAATCACGGCTGTTGGTAACATTGCTGGCCCTGCACTGAAATTAAACTTTCTTGCCATGGTGTTTCATCCTTTTTCGGGGCGGATTTGAGGGTGTAAAGGCTACTCCCTCACTTTTATACGGAGAAGATAGCTAGACTTTGATACTTCCTCAATATGTAAAAATAAGAAGGCCCCCGCTTTCACATAAGGCTTATGAAAATCAAGGAGTACAACTAACTTTATGTCGCTGGCCGAGCTCGTTCAGCAATAATAATCAACACACTTTGCACCAAAGCAGCCATTGGAATGGCTATAAATACACCTAAAATACCCCATAAACTACCAAAGAATAGCACTGCCACGATAATGGCAATCGGATGCAAATTCACCACCTCAGAAAATAACCATGGAATCACAACATTCGCGTCAATCAATTGGATAATACCATAAGCAAGTACGGCATATACCGTCATATCTGCGGAACCCCATTGAAAAAAGGACAGTAGCAAGACTGGCAAAGCCACAACCGCAGCTCCCACAAAAGGAATCCAAACAGAAACACCTGTTAATACACCCAGCAGCAAAGCGTATTGATGCCCCATCATCAAGTAGATAAGCCACATAACAAAGCCCACCATAAATGATTCCCAAAAACGGCCACGAATATAATTGCCAATCTGCATATCCAATTCGCGCCATACACGCGCCAACAAAGAACGCTCACGTGGTAAAAAACCTTTTCCCCAAGCAAGAATATTGTCTTTATCTTTAAGTAAAAAGAACACCAATACAGGCACCAATACAGCATATACCAATAGAGCCATTAGGTTTGGTATCGATGACAAGGACATCGAGACAACTGCCCCACCCCATTCTTGAGCCTTAGCCGATAAGCTAGCAATAGCTTGTTGTAGGTGCTCTGGGTTAATCCAGTCAGCGTAGTTGATTTGCACCTCATGTAGGAAGGTGCGCAGCGATATAATATCCTGCGGAATATGTTGCACCAAACGCATAATTTGCTCTGTGAGCACTGGCAATACAGCAAGCATGGTAAACAACACCATTAGCAGTGCGCCGAGACAGACCACAATCACAGCCAATAATCGAGGTACACGCAAATGCACCAACAACTGCACAATGCCATCCAATACATAGGCTAGAGCAATAGCAAACAATACCGGTGCTAGCACATCACCCAACAGCCATACCAACGTAAAAATGCCAAACAATGAAGCCAACAACATCATAAGCTGTGTATCAGCCATACGTTGATTGAGCCAGTTGGTGACTTTATTCATGCTTATTTTTATTTTTTTTACACACCTTACCACCCAAAGCGACAAGCAGTGCTGCCATGCATGATGCCAATAGGTGACACACAGCACTCACACCATGATAGATACCAAACTGTACACGTTGCGGATCATCTTTTGCCAAGCTATCAATAGCGCCAACACTATCTTTGATATCTTGAATCAACGGTGAAATCACAAATTCGTTGCTGGCTAACAATACCATGATAAATAATAACAGCAGCCAGTTTAAACGCCCTATACCTTCTAAGCGCATCCAAAAAGCTGCTATTGCAGCCGCTAAAAATAACACACCAATATTTACCACATGAAAGATATGACCAGCCAACATTCCCGCCTGCATGGCACTATCAGCATGGGTAAATAATATAGGCGCTACGACATAACCTGACACCACCAGCAATCCAAGCATCATTGCCAGACAGAGCCTTATCGCGCCTATACGCATGCAATCAGAGGATAAAGTGCCAGAGATAGCCATTATGAGTAAGTAATGCTCACAATTTCATATTCACGTTCGCCACCTGGCGCACGCACAATAGCCTCATCGCCCTCTTCTCTGCCAATTAAGGCACGCGCAATCGGCGATGTGATGGATATTTTACCTTGCGATAAATCCGCTTCATCTTCACCAACGATCTGATAGGTGACGGGTTTTTCAGTTTCAGCATCAATCAAGCCGACCTTTGCACCAAATACAATTTTATCGGTATCCATCGTTGAAGTATCAATGACTTCGGCTCTGGCTAATTTGTCTTCCAACATGTTAATACGTGCTTCATTCATACCCTGGTCTTCTTTGGCAGCGTGATATTCAGCATTTTCAGACAAATCACCATGCGCACGCGCTTCTTCAATGGCAGAGATAATTTGATGCTTCTTCACACCTTTAATATAAGCCAATTCTTCGCGCATTTTTTCTGCGCCTTCTTTGGTCATTGGGACACGTTGCATAATTATGCCTCACCTTTATGATAATCTTGAATACTTTTCACCGCAGTCACATCATCATGACTGACCATGGATTCTACTGCAGCCAACCCGCCTGCCATGGTTGTAAAATATACAATACCACGATCCAGTGCCGCTTGACGAATAGATTTCGAATCGGCGATTGAGCGCTCACCTTCTGTTGTATTAACAATAAAGTTAACTTCATCAGACAATAGTTTATCTACAATATGTGGACGAACGCCATCAATCACCTTGGCAACCTTGGTACTCGCCACACCAGCATCTTCCAAAATTTTACATGTGCCTTCGGTGCTTAACACTTCAAAGCCAGCATCCACCAACATTTTCGATAACGCCACCACGCGATCTTTATCGGCATCACGTACCGAAACAAAAGCACGCCCTGAATCAGGCAAGCGTGAACCGCCACCCAACTGTGCCTTGGCAAAGGCTGCGGGGAAGGATTCAGCAATACCCATCACTTCACCTGTTGATTTCATTTCTGGGCTTAACAGTGGATCCACACCGCGAAATTTCACAAATGGGAACACAGCTTCTTTCACAGCACGGAATGTTGAAGGCTGTTTCACATCATTCAAGCCCAAATCATCCAGACTTTGACCCGACATAATGCGCGCTGCCATTTTGGCCAGCGGTACACCCGTCGCTTTGGAAACAAATGGAACTGTGCGTGATGCACGAGGGTTCACTTCCAGTACATAAAGCGTCTCGCCTTGCAATGCGAACTGAATGTTCATTAAGCCAGACACATTCAATGCCATGCCCAAGGCTTTGGTTTGACGTGTCACCTCTTCTACAATCGCATCTGAAATAGAATGTGGCGGTAAGCAACACGAGGAGTCACCTGAATGCACACCCGCTTCTTCAATATGCTCCATGATGCCGCCAATAACCACACGTTTGCCATCACACAAAGCATCCACATCCAGCTCAATCGCCTGATTGAGGAATCTATCTAGCAATACAGGGTGATCGGGTGAGGCTTGCACCGCTTCATTCATATAGCGTAAAAGCCCTGCTTCATCATGGACAATTTGCATGGCACGACCACCCAATACATACGATGGGCGAACAACCACAGGGTAGCCTACTTCTTTAGCAACATTTACAGCTTCCTCGGTAGAGCGCGCCGTGCCATTTTCTGGCTGAAGTAATTTTAAATCATGCAAAAGCTGCTGAAAACGCTCACGGTCTTCTGCCAAATCAATCATATCAGGGCTAGTGCCGATAATAGGCACGCCGGCTGCCTGTAATGACTCCGCCAATTTCAACGGTGTTTGACCACCAAACTGAACAATCACGCCCGTTGGTTTTTCAACCTCAACAATCGCCATAACATCTTCAAAGGTTAATGGCTCAAAATAAAGCCTATCAGATGTGTCATAATCGGTGGAAACAGTTTCAGGATTACAGTTCACCATAATCGTTTCAAAACCATCTTCGGAACATGCAAAAGCAGCATGCACACAGCAATAATCGAACTCAATGCCTTGCCCAATGCGGTTCGGACCACCACCCAATACCATAATTTTCTTTTTATTGCTTGGCTCTGCTTCACACTCTTCTTCATATGTAGAATATAAATAAGGTGTTTTGGCTTCAAATTCAGCAGCACATGTATCGACACGTTTAAACACAGCTTTTACACCGTGCCCAGTACGCGCCTTAGATACGCTTGCTTCATCACTATTTAACAACATGGCTAAACGCTGATCTGACAAACCTTCACGCTTGGCTGTTCTCCAGTCAGCAGCAGACAAGTCAGAAACATTGCGCCCTTGCAATGACTTCTCCAACTCAATCACCACAGCCAATTCACGCACAAACCAAGGGTCAATTTTAGTGACATCAAAGACTTTTTCTTCTGTCCAGCCTGCGCGTAATGCTTCACCCATCCACCACAAACGATCAGCACCAGGTACTGCTAGTTTTTCTTGTAGAAAAATCGTCTCATCGGCATCAGCAGGTACAGACTTATCAAAGCCACATGAATCCACTTCCAGACCACGCATGGCTTTACCCAAAGACTCTGTAAATGTACGTCCAATCGCCATCACTTCGCCCACAGACTTCATCTGGGTGGTCAAACGAACATCGGCACCTTGGAATTTTTCAAAGGCAAAACGAGGAAGCTTGGTGACTACATAATCAATACTCGGTTCAAATGCAGCGAAGGTTTCTCCGGTAATATCATTGCGAATTTCATCCAGCGTATAACCCACCGATAATTTCGCAGCAATTTTAGCAATCGGGAAACCTGTTGCTTTGGATGCCAAGGCAGATGAGCGAGATACACGCGGGTTCATCTCAATTACAATCAAGCGCCCATCTTCAGGGTTTACTGCAAACTGAACATTGGAGCCACCTGTTTCCACACCAATCTCACGAAGGATCGCAATGGATGCATCCCGCATGCGTTGGTATTCTTTATCCGTTAAGGTCTGTGCAGGGGCAACCGTAATTGAATCACCAGTATGTACACCCATGGCATCAAAGTTTTCAATGGAGCAAATAATCACACAGTTATCGGCATGATCACGCATGACTTCCATCTCATACTCTTTCCAACCAATAATGGATTCTTCTACAAGAATTTCATCGGTGGGTGAAGCTTCCAAACCTGAATTGGCAATGTATTCAAATTCTTCAGGATTATACGCAATACCACCGCCGGAGCCACCCAAAGTGAATGATGGGCGGATAATAATCGGGTAACCAATTTCATCGGCCAAATCTTTGGCTTCCTGCATATTGTGGGCAAAACCACCACGCGCCATCTCCAAACCAATACGATCCATGCATTTTTTGAATAACAATCTATCTTCGGCTTTATCAATGGCTTCAGGTTGCGCACCAATCAACTTCACACCGAATTTATCCAATATACCGTGTTTATTTAAAGAAAGCGCACAGTTCAGCGCTGTTTGACCGCCCATGGTCGGCAAAATGGCATCTGGACGTTCTTTTTCAATAATTTTAGCGACAACTTCCCATGTAACTGGCTCGATATAAGTCGCATCCGCAAACTCGGGGTCGGTCATAATAGTAGCGGGATTAGAATTCACCAAAATAACGCGGAAACCATCTTCTTTCAGGGCTTTACAAGCCTGAACTCCGGAGTAATCAAACTCGCAAGCTTGGCCAATAACAATGGGCCCTGCTCCTAAAATCATAATCGATTGAATATCAGTACAACGCGGCATGGAGGCGGCAACTCCTGAAACTTAGATTTTCTGTATGTCGATATAACATAAGCGGCATAAGCTCACTTATCCATTATACAGAAAACGGGTAAGTCAGAACAATCTGATGCTCACCCGTCTAATCGCGAAGCATAACCCGAAGCAGCTCAGCATAAAAGCACTCATGTGAATATGTCTTTCAAATAACATCTAAAATATTGGTTTTAGAAAGGCGGTGCCAACGGCAGGCCCAATGCTGATGCAACACCTGCATGCACAATCCCTCCATTTAATACATTAAGACCACATCGCAATGCATTGTTTTCTTTTATTATTTCATAAAATGGATTACTAGCCAACATACTTATATATGCCAAGCTTGCATGCTCCAATGCCAAAGAACTTGTACGCGGAACACTTGCTGGAAAATTAGGTAAACAGCAGTGCCACACGCCATTGCACAGGTAAACAGGGTTATCATAACTCGTCACTTGACTGCTCTGAGATACGCCACCCTGATCAATAGCAACATCCATAAATATACTGCCCTTTTCCATCAATGCAATATGATCAGCCGTTAACAATTGTGGTGCATGCTCACCAGCAATTAAAGCTGCACCAATCAGAATATCACTGCATGGCAATGTTTCTAGCAAGCTGCTTTCATCTAATAATGCTGTGGAAACGTGTTTTCCTGGCCAACGTTTTGCGCATATATTCAAACGATCTTGCTGACAATCAAATATACTTACCGATGCCCCCAACGCCACTGCAACATCAGCAGCCTGCATACCAACATTACCTGCCCCTAAAATAGTAACATGCCCAGTATTCACGCCAGCAATACCACCTAATAACATTCCCTTTTGATACGACTTTTGAGGTGACTTATCACATGGCTTAATCGTATCACTGCGCAGGTATTCGGCTGCCATCATCATCGCTACACGCCCTGCTATTTGGCTCATTGGAGCAAGTAAAGGTAAGCTTCCATCTTCCAGTGCAATGGTCTCATAAGCGATGGCTCGCACCCTTTCTTTTAACAAAGCCTCAGCCAACTTTGGTGCGGCAGCTAAATGTAAAAAAGTAAAAACACCCAAATCTGGGCGGAAAAAAGAATATTCTTCAGGTAAAGGCTCTTTTACCTTAATCACCCACTCCGCAGACCAAGCATCACTCTGACCAACGATTTCAGCGCCAGCCTGACGATATAGCACATCAGGAAAACCACTAGCAATACCCGCAGATTCTTCCACCAGTACGGTATGACCTTGCTGAACCAGTAGTCCAACGCCTTTTGGCGTTAAAGCGACCCTGTTTTCACCGTTTTTTATTTCTCTGGGAATACCTAGTCTCATTATTGCCTCCCAAACAAACACTTTCACATAAACTTATTATTTAAAGTATAAACAATAAAACCATTTTCCTCCATATACACATGGACACTGAACTCAAAAAACCTTGGGGATACCATATTAAACTTGATTTTTACTGTCTAAAGGTTGCATGGCATTGTATGCAATAATTCATCGTGTTTCGTAGAGCATGCAGGGATTTCCCTGTGTCTTTTTCCTGTAGCACATCGCCTAGAACATCTGCACTTTCATGAAATGCCAGTCCTAACTTTTTAAAGTCATCATTATCGAACATATTACACATTTTTTCCATTTTCTCAGTTAAGCCTAGCTTCGAGTGGGCAGTTTGTGATGCTTGGTCAAAATCTTCTATGGCTATAAAGCCAATAATATCCTGCACCGCTTTTAAGTGCGAACGCATATTTGATAATTGATGTTGCTTTACTTTCGCTGAAAGACCTAGTGAAACCCTACCGTCTACATTCGTTTCATTCATATGCATCATATTATGATGCGTCATTTCATCCATGGATTCACTGCTATCTTTGGCATGCGAAGTAAAGGCTACTCCTACAAAAAACATTCCCAATACAACCACTGATTTTTTCATGGTTACCACTCCATATCTATTAAATTACTCTAGATTTTTATGAATAAACACTCATATCATCACACCAAAGTAAGCGAACGCTATAATGAACGGGCCAAGTCTCATATGATTCAAATCATACAGGTGAAGAATTATAGTAACTTCAAAAAACTACTGTTGCGCACCAGTATATTATCACTCTCCAACTTTTTTAATTCGCGATAAAATGTCTCATGGGCAAGTCCAATTTTATAAGCAATATCTTTTAATGGCATATCTAGGGCAAGCTCTTTATGCTCATCCATTTCATTTTTTATAAAGGTCAAAATTCGATCTTTTGCAGAATGAATATTTTTAATTTCATTTATTGCACGTAAATTCCGCACCTGTTGAGAAAATATTTTTAATAGCTGCCTCATGATGCTTGGGTTCTGTTCAAGGTGCTGCAAAAACTCATGCTTCTTGTAGCTTAGTATGTTTGATTTTATAACCGTAATAGCAGAGCAATGGTATTCGCTTGAAAACAATGATGCCTCTGCAAATACTTCACCAGGTAGCGCTACATGAATAAGCAATTCTCCACCTTCTATCGTATTTCTTATAAGCTTTATTTTCCCTGCTTTCACATAATAAAAACTTGCAACACCATCACCTTGCGAAAATAATACTTCACCTTTCTCCAATACTACTTCAGTTGAATTTAATTGTGTTAAAATTTGTTCTAACAAGTTGTGTCACTCATTAGTATAGAAACTTGGCGAGCCCAATAGGCATCATCAAAGGTCATCCCATCACCGTCATCACCACCGGCTCATCAACATCCAAACGTGCCAAACTCAAACCACCACCCCACACACAACCCGAATCCAAACCCAATACGTGCGGTTGGTCTAAAACCAAACCTTGGGCAGCCCAATGACCATACACCACGCGGCACTTCTTCTTACGCCATGCCGCACCCTCATGAGAATACCAAGGTATTTCATACTCTTTTTCAGCTTCACCTGTGCGCACCTCCCAGTTAAATCTACCGTCTGAAGTACAATAGCGTGTGCGCGTTAATACAGCAGTTGTAAAAATCATAGCATGTAAACCTGAACCTTTTGGGTCGCGGTCAGGAAACTCTGCATGATGTAAATGCTTGCAAAACGCCTTCCAGCCATCACCACGCAGCACAGCTTCAACAGCTTGCGCACGCTTTCTTGTTTCACTCATAGTCCAGTGAGGGTGCAGCCCTGCATGCAGCATGCACCAACCCAACTTTTTATCTGTATACATGAGCGGCCTGTGTCTTAGCCAGTCCAGTAGTTTATCTGCATCTTTAGCAGCCAGCACATCATCAAAGGTATCACGCTTATAATTACGACCACCACATGAGCGCTCCAGCAAATGCAAATCATGATTACCTAAGATACAGATACAGCTATCGCCTAGGCCTTTTAAGAAGCGCAATGTTTTCAGTGAATCAGGGCCACGGTTCACTAGGTCCCCAGCACACCACAGCACATCTTTTTCAGGATTAAAATCAACTGCATCCAGCAAGCGCCGCAATACTTCATAACAACCCTGAATGTCGCCTACTGCATAAACCGCCATATTATAATACAGCTTCAATCAATTGTGTTAGCTCAGCTTCGGTTAATGCAATAGGGTTGGTAGCCATACTTCCACTACTTATATTGGCAATAAGGCGTGGAATATCTGTCTTTTCGACACCAAAACACGATAGTTTTGGCATTTTAAGAATTTCGGACCATCTTTTTATTAAATTTAACAATACGTTTCGTGCCACTTCATCATCCAACGATTCATCCGACAGCATCATCCGCCCAACATTGGCATATTTTTTCAAAGCAGCATTATCGGCATCACGTGTCAATGCTGCTTCAATATTGATTCGGGTTGCATCATACAGTAACGCTCCACAAACCAGGCCATGTGCAATCGGAAAAAATGCCCCAAAGGGCGATGCCAGACCATGCACAGAACCCAAACCAGCATTAGCAAGTGTAAGACCTGAAATGGATGATGCATATAGCATGCTAGATCGTGCTTCAAGATCATCACCACGCTCAAATGCCTGTAATAAAGAATCCCGCACATGTTTCAAGCCACTCCATGCCAAGCTATCTGTCATTGGATTCGCTTTCGTAGAAACGTATGACTCCAACAGTTGTGTAAATGCATCCATACCACATGCAGCCGTCACCAGTGGCGTGCATGAAGCCGTCAACTCAGGGTCAAGGATGATATGCTTGGGCACTAGAGATTCATGGCGAAAAGATTTTTTAAAGCCTTCATCACCAATCACTGACAGCACGGCATTTTTACTAGTTTCACCACCCGTCCCAGCTGTGGTTGGCAAGGCAAGAAAGGGTGTTGTCTTGGATGTAAAAACCTTACCTTCACCAACACCTTCCAAATACGCCATAACAGAATCACCAGAGGGCAATAATCCCGCAACGGCCTTACCTGCATCCACGCAGCTGCCACCACCAAGTGCCACCACGCAGTCTGGTGACCAAGTGTGATGTTGTAATACAGTTGCATCTACCACATGTGGAGAAGGTTCACCCGAAATAGCAACACGCCGTGCATCAAACTCACCTTTCAAGTCATGCCATAAAGCCTGACATAAAGAAGACTTATCAAACGATGTACTTCCTGTAAGTAACAAAACTTTACGTCCATAGCCACGAATTAAATCAGGTAGCAAGCGATGTTGACCGGTACCAAAGTGAATATGTGGTGTTGAAGCAAAAGAAAAGGAATTCATCATGCCAACATGATACCCTGTGCATCACTTAGATGAAATGAAAGGAATATGACATCATGGGAAATAGTATCACTGCTAGCATTATTTTTTATTTCAAAGGCGAAAAATTCACATTCTCTGCTGATGTGAATTTAAACCTATGGGGCGCAGAGCAACAAGGAAACATCGAAGCGTTATACGACATCATAGCCACCCAAAATGGATTGGATCGCCATCGTCATGAGTACGATGTTATGATTATGGAACCTATCCAGTTCTCTCAAGCCAAGGGTTTAGCTAAGCAGTATGTGAACAATGGTGAGTTTGATATAGATCGATTTTTCGCTGCTAGACAACAACAAGCTTCTACTATAACACTTTTGCAGGCCATTGCGCAAAAACACTTGGATATTCAATCTCTTGAAGAGCATCCTAAATTAAAAGCCGCTTTATTGGATGCCTATCATGCAAATAAGTTGTAATATGGCTCTTATTACAAAAAAAGAGCCGCCAATTATCACAATTAGCGGCTCTTTATAAAAAAATATCTATATTATAAAGACTGAATAGAAGAAATTGCCTCGTCTGTTAACTGTTTGATTTTGTGATCCATAGCTCGACGCATACGATCCACATCTCTTTTAGGCATGCCTGATTGCTCCAGCTCATCTAGATCTTTCATGCTTGTCATAGACCCACGTAGTTTTTTCAAAATTAATTGAATTTTAGCCATAGAGTTTTCCGCAGCAACAGCTTGGGGGTATTCCAATTGCATCGAAGCAGGTGATATGGCAGGAGCTATCATCAACACCATTAATGCAAAACCTAATACCGAACCTCTCACATATGCTTTTGCTTTCATTCACTAATCCTCCAGTTCCTTGCGGATAAATTTAGCATCACCGAACTAAAATGCAAGTGTCCACAACAGCCTATACCCATCATTATAATATAAAAAACACGTAAATCAAAAGTGACTTTCAAGGTTCCTTATATTGCTCATGACTTTTCCACTATAAATCCACCCTGGCCCATCAGTATCATTGAATAATTTTAAAGCTAATCATAAGTCTCATTCGAGGCAACATCACCCCCAAAACAACTATCCATAACATCTATTCACATTCAATATATGACAAAAATGCGGTCATCACCTTTAATACCATGCTTTTCTAAGGCTTGAACTCATCCCCATGACTGACCATCATATCGCCATGACAGCACCTCTTTTAATACAGCACTTATGCTGCCACCGCACATCACTTACAGTTTTAAAAGCATCAGGAGAAAATATTCGAAAGTATTTGCAGGGGCAAATCACTCAGGATATCAATCTACTCACGCCCACTCAGCCTATTTATACGGCTGTATTAACCCCGCAAGGGAAAATTATCGCAGACATGCACATTATAGATGCAAGCGATGAGCTTATAATGATAACCGAAGCACGGTTTGCAGCTGCACTGGTCGAGCGCTTACGCCGCTTTGCATTGGGCTATGATATTCGCCTAGGGCAAGTTGAATCACTGGGTGTTTTATCTATTCAAGGGAAAAATGCCGAGCAAATCACTTCAAGTATCACTCAACCGGTTGAAGCCGTCGCTGAGATGCATGAAGCTGATAAGCAGGGCCGCTGGATGATTATGACACTTACTGACATTCAAAAGGCACTGGCAGGCATAGCAAATACATGTAACGACAGTGATCTAGAAAGCGCTTCAATCATCTATGGCATGCCGCGTTTCGGTCGTGATTGGGATACTTCCACACATCCACTCAATGCTAATTTAATTGAGATGAATGGCGTTAATTTTGATAAGGGTTGTTATGTCGGGCAAGAAGTTACCAGCCGTATGCACTGGCGAAATGGTATTAAGAAGAAGCTGTACCGCGTAGAAATTCAAGGCTCTCTTCCTGAGGCCCCCTGCCCTATTCACAGCACTGGCAAGATAGGCATGCTCACAGCAGCTGCTACAAACACATTGAATAAACATATTGGCATCGCCCACCTACCGATTGAAACTGTAGAGAAGCAAACCCCTTTATCTCTTGAGAGTGGTGATCAAATCATCGTACTCGAAGCTTGCCATGCCCAATAAAACAAAGCACCTCTCCGCCTTTGTCTGGTACCACGCTCCAAGCCATCAGGAAGCTATGTTTAAAGCATGGATTCATGAACTTAAAGCAACACTTGGCATTCAGGGAAAAGTCTACAAACGTTTGCAAAATGAAAAGACAACTTTCATGGAAGTCTTTGAACACATAGACTGCGCAACAATCAAACAAATCGAACAGCTGGCAACACAGCAGCACTGCTTTAATGGCATTGAACGTCGATGCGAATCATTTGAAAGGATAGAATCTACATGACCTCGTCTACACCTATGTCGCTTGCTCTGAATATTGCCGTCAAACTGATTCGCCGTGAGTCCCCCACCCCTGAAGATGCTGGTTGCCAGAACTATATTAAGACCTTGCTTGCCCCTTTGGGCTTTGTTCGCACATCCGTTGATACTGGTGGTATTACCAATAGTATTTATACACGCGTCGGTGAACTTAAAGGCACACTAGCATTTGCAGGGCATACCGATGTTGTACCAACGGGGCCTATTGAAGCTTGGACACACCCGCCATTTGAAGCCCTTGTTGAAGATACCCCGGAAGGACAGATTCTGCATGGTCGTGGTACACAGGATATGAAAGGTGGCATTGCCTGCTGGCTAGCAGCGATTGCACAGCTTTGTGCTCATCAAACACCCTTACCTACCCTACAACTGCTCATCACTTCTGATGAAGAAGGTGACTCCATTGATGGCACCATTCGCATCATTGAATACATGCAAGCCAACCATAGCTTACCTGATGCTGTGATTGTTGGTGAGCCTTCTTGCTCGGAAAAAGTCGGTGATACCATCCGCCGTGGTCGCCGTGGCGTGGTACAAATTCGTATCACATTCCAAGGTAAACAAGGCCATTCTGCCTATCCGCAAGATGCTGATAATGCGATTCATCGTGCAGCTCCAGCCCTTTCTCGCATTGCTGCCATTGATTGGGGCGAAGCTGTGGACGGTTTTCCAGCCACATCGTGTCAAATCACCAATTTCAATGGTGGAACAGGCGCAAGTAACGTGATTCCAGGTACTGCCGAAGCCTTTTTGGATATTCGTTACAACCCAAGCAACACATTTGAAGAAATTTGTCAGCGCATTGAGCAAACCTGCGAAGGCGCGCAAGCAACATTCCACTTCGATCATGTCGCAACTGCGTTTTCCACCCCTGACGGCATATTTTTAGATACGGTATGCGCATCGATTGAACGTGTTACTGGCATCACGACTGTGCGTGATACAGGTGGCGGCACATCTGATGGGCGTTTCATTGCCGCAGCAGGCGTTGCCGTTGCAGAGTTAGGGCTTACCAATTCCACCATTCATCAAGTGAATGAGTGTGTCGCTACCCATGAGCTTGATACACTTACAGCTATTTATTCTGATATTATCGAACACTTTGAGGTTTAACCATGTCACTTACCAAAAATTTAACCCAATTAGGTAACAAACCCACTGCAGAAGCTTCTAAAACATTGGAAGTATTTCCGAATCCGAATCCAGAGCGTGATTACCATATCAAAATTGATTCGCCTGAATTCACCTGCCTATGCCCTAAAACAGGACAGCCTGATTTTGCAGAAATTAAAATTGATTACATTCCTGATGAGCTTTGTGTCGAGCTTAAATCATTGAAACTTTATTACTGGAGCTTTCGTGATGAAGGGCATTTTCACGAACAGGTCACCAATATGATGGCATCCGATTTGATCGAAGCTATGGACCCACGTTATTTAAAGCTCACCGCTATTTTCAATGTTCGTGGCGGCGTGTATACCACGGTTGAAGTTGAGCATCGTAAATAATGTCATCCACACAAGAGAAACTTCCATTCACCAAAATGCAGGCACAAGGCAATGATTTTATTGTACTTAATGGCCTTGAGCATGAGCTTCCTGAATCTACCCATGAGTTTGTCCGTACCATCACCGAGCGTCGTTATGGCATTGGTTGTGATCAATTATTAATTTTAACGCCAAGCATTAACGCCGATGCACATATGCGCATTTTTAATAATGATGGTACAGAGGCCGCGAACTGTGGTAATGGTCTGCGCTGTGTGGGCGCATTGTTGCTAGATAGCTTAAATAAAGAGTCTGTATCCATCGCTTTAAATGATCGCATCGTAAGCGCGAAGAAAACGGAACATGGTATTGCTGTGAATATGGGCGCTGCTCTTGTTACAAATCAAACAGGCAGCCATGTCGATGTTGAAATCGGCAACCAGCATTCAGTATTTTTTGAAGCTGTGGAATCTTTTCCTGAAAATAGAAATATTGAAATTGTTACAGGCCAAGTTACTGACCATGTCTATATCGACATTATCGAGCGCGGTGCTGGGCGCACATCAGCCTGTGGTTCTGGAGCATGCGCTACGGCTGCTGCTATTTGGCATGTCGAGAAGCATACGCGCCCACAAAGCATCGAAATGCCTGGTGGTACAGTGCTGGTCTCTGGAACACCCGACAATCTTATTCTCGAAGGCGCTGTCGATACTGTTTTTACCGGTCAATACCAACTGTAAGAAGTAGTGAAAAATATTATAATTGTAAAATTATACAAATTTGACATAATTTTATAATAAATAGTCTATTTTTAAATTTATCTATGGCTAAAATAGCCTGAAAACACACTATAACTAAAGTTAATTGTAGTTTTTTATTCCTAATGAAATATTCTCAACAGGCTCTAATCCCTACTTTCCTCAATATTGGCATGATAGATTTATTCTTTGACTCTGAATATCTTCTTCCGATTCAAACTGGATACCTAGGAGCGATTGCAAGCGAGTAAAAGCGGCTTCAGGATTTCATTCCACAAACACATCAACACGACATATATCAGGGCAATTGATTTTAACCCAATAGCACATATAAATTTTAATCATTAGGAGTCATTATCACCACTGCTGGCTTGAAAATAATTGATACCTGTCACTACGCTGTCATATAACACATGCATTATGGCCTATATGTCGGTTAGAGAGTAAAAGTGAGAGTTTTTAATAAGAAGTTGTTAATTGGCGAGTACGCCATTGTATTTGGCCTGATTTTTTGGCCCGCTGAAGCACTTATCCACATTTTCATATTCGATGAAGTATCCTTCTATAATACGCTTTTTCGTCCAGAGTCGCATGAACTATGGATGCGAATTATGGTATCAAGTGCTTTTATTTTTTTTGGTTTTTATGCCAACAAAACAATTGCGAAAGTGCTAAAATTGAACGAAACTATCTACCATCAACAAATACGCTTACGCAATGTGATCGATGCCTCTCACGAGGCTTATGTCTGCTTTGATGCAGAAGGTGTCATTAAAGATTGGAACCCAATGGCTAGCCAGCTCTTCGGCTGGACGCGTAAAGAGGCTGTTAACTCGTCTATTTTGGAAAAAATAATTCCTGAACGCTTTCACCAGTCATTCAGAAGTGGCATGCAAAATTATACTAAAAATGGTAGCGCATCTTGGGTGTTTGAAGTTATCTATGAGCCACTGCTACATAAGCGGGGTGAAGAATTTGATGTAAAGTATACTATCATACCGATTGATGTTAATGGATCTATAGAATTCTACTCATTTATTCGTTCATATAAACAGATTCAACACTGGGAAGGAAAATTTTAAACTCAGTATTCACGATAACTGGATATTTTTGATCGCTCTCATCGCTGTTTGATATAAAACAAACTTGCAGATGTCACAAAGCTGTCATAAAGTGAAAATACTATGCATATTGATTTCTAATTTTATATGGCACCTAGAGAGTAAAAATGAAAATTCTTAATAAAAAATTAGTCCTTGGGGAATACGCCATTATATTTGGCCTGCTTTATTGGCCAATTGAGTCTCTTGTCCATATTCTCATGTTCGACGAAGTATCCTTTATTAATTCTCTATTACACCCAGAGGCGCATGAACTATGGATGCGAATTCTGGTATCAAGTGCTTGTATTGCTTTTGGTTTTCATACCAACAAAACAGTTGCGAAAGTGCTAAAATTGGACAAAAAAGTACGCCATCAACAAATACGCTTACGCAATGTGATCGATGCCTCTCACGAGGCTTATGTCTGCTTTGATATCAACGGTGTTATTAAAGATTGGAACCCAATGGCTAGCCAGCTCTTCGGCTGGACACGTGAAGAGGCTGTGAACTCATCTATTTTGGAAAAAATTGTTCCTGAACGCTTTCACCAAGTATGCAAGGATGAAATGCAGCAATATATTAAAGATCGTGACGCGTCTTGGGTATTTGAAGCTATCCACGAACCGCTATTGCACAAGCGAGGTGAAGAATTTGCTGCAAAGTATACCATCATACCGATTAATGTTGAGGGCTCTATAGAGTTCTACTCGTTTGTTCGCTCATATAAGCAGCTCCAACACTGGGACGGAAAGTTTGCAAACTAAGCGTTCATAACAACTAAATAGCTGCTTTGATCCCCCCCTCCTTCCATCTAGTTATTGTGCTAAGTAATGGTTTTGCGATTGAAAGGCTATCTGCTTGAAATAGAAAAATTTAAGCTTCTTGAACATGTGTTACGACTACTGCCATTTGGCACATTGAGATTATTATCAAAGGCACTATCAACACGGTTTTTACAGCTTAATATCTGCTTTAAAAAATAATCGGAATATTTAAATATTGTAAAATTATACAAATAAAGCATATATTTACTTAAAATCGTATATTTTTAAATTTATCCATGCATAAAATAGCCTAAAAACACCTTTTAACGATAGTTAATTACAATTACTTATTCAGAAGTACCACTCACTTAATAACATCAAACGCGCGCCTTAAAATAAAAACATGAATCTGCATTGACCTTAAATGGATATGTCGACATTCTATCTCCTGTAGGGCTTAGTAATGCGCAGTGATAATGCTCCTATTCGGGTAGTTATGTATAATTTAAGGGAGACAAAGCATGAACAAACATGAAAAGATTAATTACGTTGAACTACCCGCAAAAAATTTAAGTGCGACTAAGGCATTCTTTACCCAAGTCTTTGGGTGGTCGTTTCAAGATTTTGGATCAGAATACGCTGCATTTTCAAACCAAGGCATTGATGGTGGTTTTTTTAAATCAGATTTGTCATCTTCAACAAATAATGGTGCTGCACTTATTGTTTTTTACAGCAATGACCTTGAGTCATCCCAAGAAAAAATACAAAAAAATAATGGCATTATCGTCAAACCAATTTTCCCATTTCCAGGTGGTCACCGCTTCCACTTTACAGAGCCTAGCGGCAATGAGTTTGCAGTGTGGTCCGATAAAAATGCATAATTAATCACTATAGTTGACCAGCAATAAGCCCCTTCACCGTGTAAACAGGAGTTAACTGCATATGTATGCCGTTATATTTAAAGCTGAAATAAATAAACTTGATGAATCATATACTGAAATGGCAGAGAAAATGAGATTGCTGGCAATCAATGAATATGGCTGCACTGAGTTCACCGCACTAACAGAAGGCATGCAAGAAATAGCCATATCATACTGGGAAGACAAAGAATCAATAAATCAATGGAAGCAAGATGCTCAGCATCTGGTAGCACAAGAGCTAGGCCAATCTAAATGGTACAAATCATATCAGGTACAAGTTGTAGAAATAATCCGAGAGTATGGCAAAAGCACTTAACAAAGCCCCCAAACACACAATAGTTCCCTCAATCAAAGCGTTATACACAAGGCAGTAGAGGTTCACGATGAAATATTTAACAGGCTCTTGTTTGTGTCAAAAAATTAAAATACAGGTGCCCGATACATTTGATTATGCTGGGCATTGTCATTGCTCAGAATGCCGAAAGTTTTCAGGCTCCGCTTTTTCTTCCGCAGCTGGCGTTGATTTTGATAACTTTAAGATTACAGAGGGTGAAGAGTTCGTTACCCACTATCATAAAACTGAAAATACTTGTCTCGGTTTTTGTAAAAACTGTGGTTCCAGTCTATTCTCTAAGAAGTTAAGCAGAAAAAAATACAATATCAGGTTAGGCATACTGGATGATGCACCAACTCAGGAACCAACATTTCATATACACGTAGGGTCAAAAGCCTCTTGGTATGAAATAAGCGATAATCTTAAGAAGTTTGATGAAACGCCACAAGCAAAGTAGCGCCGCGCATAGCAAGGTAATTCAATAGGATCGCAAAAAGAAATGTTCGATCCCACCTGCTTAGACAGAGTAAAAGGAACAGAAAAATGCCAAAAGTGGTTGATAAGTTAACAGAAGCTGAAAAGAAAATAGAAACAGCATTAAGAAGTAAGTTCACAGAAGAGCAAATGTGTGCATATTTTTAACAAAAACGATTAGAAGTCAGTATCAATTTGATGATGCGTTTATCTCTGATTGGTACGAAGAAATATTCCATAAAAAACCGGAGTATATAGAGAATGCACGGCGTGAACTCGTTCAAGCCTACACAAACATGCTGATGTTTGAGAAAAAATACAGATTTCATTTAGACTATTGGCTAAGACAACATCAAGAAAAACTTATTTCTGAAATGGAATTATTTTTTACTGAAGAACCCGGCAAGTAAAAAAGCATAGGGGGAAAAATTAGCAAACTTGGCTTTGGCTTATATGCTATAAGCATGCTCATAATGTCCTTCTTACACCTGCGAATCAAGCCCTACCCCTGTTTTTCCTCGATTTATTATTGACCTTCGACTCGAATCGGGACATCGTACCCCCATTCCGTGTTTTCATCTTAATACGGGATACGGGGGAATTATGTCCGTATATATAGAAAAAATACATGGAATTTTTTCCACGTATCAACACTGTTAGGCGGAACGCTCGCTAATGCTCCCGTTCCGCCTAACGGCATTTGCCAATCGAGGATTACCCTTGTTACACTGCACGCTTCGCGTTCCGTCTAACAAGGCCAATCAAGTGGAATTAATGATGAAATCAATAAAATTGCTTGCAACCTTAATTCCACTTATTGGCAAATGCCGTTAGAGGTAAAAATGAGTTTTACCGTTGATTTAATAATTCCCCCACTTCCTATGAATGATAAAGAGGCATGGAAAGTTATAGAAGATATGCGCGAACGATACTATGATGATGAAGGTGAGAAATCAAAGTTACTCGTTAAGCTTCATGACCAATTGATTGTTCAATATCCTTGCTTGTGTAGTTACGCAGATGACGATAAGGATTTAGAAAATAGTCCTTGGGCTGATGGCCCAATGCTAGGGAATCTCGCAAGTGAAATGGGCATGCTCGCCATCGTATGGAACAGGGCAGATGAAGTCTTCCCATTCATCTTGGAAAAAGCATTAGAACTTGGAATTACTGTAGCTGATGGACAATCTGAAAAAATATATAGGCCTGGAGAGCCCACCCTCCATGTTTCAAAAGAAAAGTCATGGTGGCAATTTTGGTAAAACCTCTAACAAGGCGTTCAAAAAGGACGCTCCTAACGTCGCGCCTTTTAACTAGTCGTTATGCTTAAAAGCACCGCACGTCACAACATTCATGGATAATATATTTTACCTAACAATAAGGACCTTAGGCTGGATGCTGTGGGCTATACGGGTTTGTTTTAACCCCATTATTCCGGCATTGAGCGCACTAGAATCAAGAATGCTTTGTGAAATACAAAAACACGTTAAGGGTGAATATTCAGAAATACTTAAAGAACAACTGAATTCAATAAATGTTGTTAGAGAACTGGGCACCGGCGACACAGAGGTCTATTTATGTCACTGGTCACCATTCAGCCTGCACCTAAGGTATATGGGTAAGCAGTTCTTTGATAAAACGAAGCCTAAGGAAAAACTGGCGCATTTAGCCCTTACTGATGAAGGTGGAAAGAAGGTTGAGTGTACGCTATACGCTCAAAACGGAGTAATCAGCCACCTATATCTACAGACGCACACAACTGAATATAAAAATATACGAGGTAGCACACCAATAAACATCGAAGTCTTACATGGGCTTATTACTAATAATGAAAATAAACATAACAAGGCAAATGCAGTCGACGCTGATCCTCCCCCGATAAAACGGACATCAAAACCTATCAAGGAGATGTCTAATGCCCAAGAGCAATCAACCAAGGAAAACTTGGAAATACAGTGAAGAATTCAAGGCTAAAGCTGTTCAATTAAGTC
>Ga0316202_10001102_pt1 | contig 22854 bp, 17 predicted proteins | sample 3monrhotite_MG_FD_204934 | JGI IMG/M metagenome (GOLD analysis project Ga0316202, IMG submission 204934) | Microbial mat bacterial communities from mineral coupon in-situ incubated in ocean water Damariscotta River, Maine, United States -... | ecosystem: Environmental > Aquatic > Marine >... | reverse complement strand
CCACTCACTAAAATTGAAGTTCGTAAAAATTGGTCGCCCGATAAAGTTCAAGCAATTATTGAAGCCCTTTATCTTGCGCAACGCGAGGCATTGCAATTACCCGAACAGGATCGACAAATTCGCTATATAGAGCACCAGTCGGAGCACTTTCATGCCCCACCTGATAAAACCGAAAATTACACACTCATCGAAATCACCCTGTTTGCTGGACGCAGCCTTAAAACGAAACGCAAACTTTATGAATCAATCGTAAAGCGGCTGGGCTTATTGGGTATTGCGGCAAATGATATATTTATCGCCCTTAACGAAGTCGCGTTTGAGAGTTGGGGAATTCGAGGAGGCCTACTTGCCTCAGAAGTTGAACTGGGATTTAACGTTAAAGTATAAATAGTAGGAACTATTCGCCAACTTAAATTTCGATTTTTTTATATTCATATAAGCAAAATACCAATATGCTATCTACCACCGAACCTTGGGACTTGGTTGCTGCTGGCTATGCTGAATCTACTATGCAGATGCTGGCGCACTTTGCTGAAGATGCCATTGCCGCAGCCAATCTTCAAGCTGGCGCAACCATACTTGATGTTGCGTGCGGCCCTGGCACGTTGGCACTCAAAGTAGCGGGCAAAGTGCAGGCTGTGTATGGCATCGACTTCTCCGCCCTCATGCTAAACATTTTTCAGCAGAACATCGCACGTAGTGGACACCAGAACATCACCATCCAGCATGGCGACGCACAAGCACTGCCTTATGCAGACAACAGCTTCGATGCCGCATTTTCCATGTTTGGTCTGATGTTCTTTCCAGCTCGCTGCAAAGGTTTTAGCGAAATATACCGCACCCTAAAGCCGGGCGGCCGCATTGCCGTCACCAGTTGGGCTGCAATAGCACAATCACCCGCCATGCAACTCATGTTTGGCGCAATGCGTGCTATCAAACCCGAAACTCCGGAACCGCAAAAGTCCATCGACACACTGGAAAATCCCGACGTGTTCAAACAAGAAATGCAAGATGCTGGGTTCAAAGACGTAAAGATACAAAGTATCAGAAAAGCTGCGCTCCCTGTTATATCTATCTCAGCGTTTTGGAAAGGCATGGTGAAAGGCAGCGCCCCAATTCAAATGATGAAAAAGGCGCTCGGCGAAACGGCATGGAAGGAAAAAGAAAGCCTAGCGATCAAATACCTTGAAGCGCAACTAACTACATTGCCAACAACACTATCACTTGATGCATGGCTAGGGCTGGGGATTAAATAGCATTAGCTAATATATAGCTGAGCTGTCGTAGCAACGGAAATATCAGCAACGCTCTTTAAAGAGAATTTTAGCTGCAAAGAACCGTTGGATTACGAGCTAGGATGCGACTGACGTTGATTTCGAAAAAAGTTAAGTTCTAAACGCAATAACACCAAGCGAAAGAAATAAAATTTAAGCATGGGTATTAATTCGTTTATTAAACTCTTCGTCCACTTTCACTCTAGCTTCCTGCACCTTAGCTTCCTGCTGCGCATTTATATGCGCCTTTTCCACTGCTTTTTGATCAGAACGATGAAATTCATTTATTCGTTCAATATGCGCTTGAGAAGACTTTTGAGACTGCTCTAAACGTTGCATATTGCGGGCCTCTGTTGATATTCTGACAACAGAGGATGCGAGCGGATCTTTTGGAGGACGCTCTTTACGCGCAATAGTCTCTGTTGCAGATGCTATCACAGGCTTGATGGATGCAGGATGATTGCGGGCATTAATATTAGAAAGCGGCATGATTTTCTCCGAGTAAATATCAAAGGCTTTTTAAGAGCTCGAATTTTAACAAAAAAAGTCTTTTGGTGGATATTATTAATGAGATTTGATGGAGTGAACGGAAATGGCTTGTCGCGATGGGCGGTTTTTTGGCGATCAATCCGGTAATATTGAGCGTAATTTGCTGTCAATATGAAGATCTTAGGTCTGTTATGCTTATGCGAATGAATAAATTTAGGGGGTATTTATAAATCAAGCGCTGATTGAAAATTCACCTTCCCTACTTCTTTAACAGTACGGACCGATGGGACTGTTTAATAATTGCTAATCACTATGATTTACTTTATGCAAGGTGAGGTTACACGTCGTATAAAAATTGGTTTTACCACTAGGTTTATTCATAGCCGAATGAGCGCGTTTCAAATCGGATCACCAGACAAACTAATTTTCCTTGGCGCTCAGCCTAGTGATAAAAAATCGAGTATCAATTACATTACAAATTCAGAGGGACCCATTCTCATGGAGAATGGTTTAACGAATCTCCCGACCTTATGACATATATGCAACAGCGCTGCATTCATTATATGGAAGTCGCGCATAGTGTCGATTCACTAGTTTTAGACGGAATTGCAAGTTATGAAAATTTGCAGCAACTTGATTACGAAGGAATCAATGCGAGTTACATGTCATATATTGAAGCCTAATTGGGTAAACACCCCCCTCGGTGCGAGCCTCATTTCATAATCATCACTTTTGAATAGTAGTCATCTACCTAAGGAGCAAATCATGTTCAGCAAAGCCACTTTTAGTTTTCTTGATGAGCTCGCTGCCAATAACAATCGCGTATGGTTTGAGGAAAATAAGCCGCGCTATGAAGCATTAGTGCGAGAACCTGCGCTAACTTTTATTGAGGCGATGGAGCCTGCTTTGAGGACATTTGCGCCGCGCTTTCGGGCGGAGCCGCGCAAAGTGGGAGGGTCCTTGATGCGGGTGTTTCGTGATACTCGTTTTTCGCGTGACAAGACGCCTTATAAAACCAATATCGGCATCCAATTTCGCCATTCTCTCGGCAAAGACATTCATGCGCCCGGCTTTTATGTGCATATCGCTAAAGATGAATGCTTTTTGGGAGCAGGTTGCTGGCATCCAGAGTCTGCTGCATTAGGAAAGTTGCGTGACCTCATTGCACTGAAGCCAGACAAATGGTTTGCAGTTCGCGATGATGAGCAATTCACTGCTAAATGGCAGCTTCAAGGTGACACCTTGATTCGCCCACCACGCGGTTTTGATGCCAACCATCCCGCTATTATCGACCTCAAGCGCAAAGACTTTATCGCTTTGACACCGCTATCAATCAAAGAGCTGACGGGGAAGGGCCTGCTGAGTCTCACCGAACAGCGTTTTACCGAATCGGTTCCGTTCATGAAATTTTTGTGTGAGGCGCTGGAAGCACCATATCGCTGAGCTTGTTTAAACTATAGTTCAATCCACAGATTATACAGATTAACGCAGATTTTTAATCGCTTGCAGATGTTCACCTCAGCACTCAATGGGTGCTGAGGAAATTCAGCATTACATGCTGTTTAATCGGTGGAAATCTGTGAAATCTGCGGACAACTGCTTTTTCTAGATTTAAAACGATGTTGTAAGAGCTAGCTTGTAGCGATAGTCCCCACTCACTCCTGCACATGCATTAACGTATGAGCCTCTTCCTTAATCTACCTGTCCATCCACATAAAACCACTTTCCCGCCTTACATACGAAGCGACTAATTTCATGCAGGCGATGGGCGCGTCCATTCACTTTATAGCGTGCAACGAATTCGACAATGGCGTGCTCGGCATCTTGTTTCTCATGGCGCTTCACTTCAAGCCCCAACCACTTTGCCACGGCTTCGCCTTGCAACTTTAATGCTTGCGGACGCGTAGATTGATGCCAAGTCGTCAGCAGATAGTCTTCACGCTGCAAGGTGTAGGCGGTGTAGCGAGAGCGCATGAGTGCTTCAGCACTGGGCGCAACTTCATTGCTGTCTAGATAGCGAGCGCAACACTCGGTGTAATTTTTTGCATTGCTGCAAGGGCAGGGGGTCAGTTTTGTTTTCATCCTAAAACTCGCAATGGCGTCACTGACGCAGATTGTAAAAAATCTAAAACATCACCACAGAGAAAAGCAAAGCATCAACAACTTGCAGACCCCTATCGGGTCAGCCAGAAAGAATGACATCCTGTTGTTTATCACGTCATTTGCGTAGCTCAAAGCGACAATAAGGATTAAATAACTTCCTGTTTTGAATTTCTCTGTGTCTCTGTGGTGAAGCCGTTAAGCTCTTCCGTTTTACTTAAAAAATAGCGCTTAGTTTTGCCACAAAGGCGGTTCGTCCATTAAGGCGATTTGTTCGCGTAATTCCAAGATGCGATTCTGCCAATAAATTTGGGTATTGAACCAAGGAAAAGCTTGTTTGAACGCGTGGTCATCCCAGCGTCGGGCTAGCCATGCGGAATAGTGAATCAAACGCAAGGTACGCAGGGCTTCGATGAGATGCAGTTCGCGAGCATCGAATTCGCAAAAATCTTCATAGCCTGCGAGTACATCGCCCATTTGTCGTACGCGATCTTCGCGTTCGCCGGAGAGCAACATCCACAAGTCTTGCACGGCGACACCCATGCGACTATCGTCAAAGTCCACAAAGTGCGGGCCGTCGTCTGTCCACAACACATTGCCTGCGTGGCAATCACCATGTAAACGCAGCAGCTTCACATCCCCAGCACGATCAAAACTATATTTTACACCATCTAACGCTTGTTGCACCACGCTGCGATAAGCAGGCTCGATGTCATTTGGAATAAATCCATTTGCCAGCAAAAAGTCACGCGGCTCAGTGCCGAAGGTGTCGATGTTGAGAGTAGGGCGGTGCTGATATGTTTTTAATGCGCCTACGGCATGGATGCGCCCCATGAAGCGCCCCAACCATTCTAGCGTGTCGCGATTTTCCAATTCAGGCGCACGTCCGCCATGTTTAGGAAATACAGAAAAACGAAAATCAGCGAACGAGTGAAGGCTTTTTCCATCTATTTTCAGAGCGGGCACGACGGGAATTTCGCGTTCGACTAATTCTTGTACAAAGCCATGCTCTTCGAGAATAGCGGCATCAGTCCAACGCGCAGGGCGGTAAAACTTGGCCACCAATGGGGCTTCATCTTCAATGCCAACTTGGTAGACCCGGTTTTCGTAGCTATTTAAGGCGAGTAAATGCCCATCGCAGTGCAAGCCGACGCTCTCCAGTGCATTTAAGACGCAATCTGGAGTCAGTGAGGAAAATGAAAGTTCTAGGTTTGAATCCATGGAGGTAAGCATACGTCATTAGTGCTTGCGCAGAAATAACGTATTTGCAGTTAATGGCTTCTTTTGGCTTTCTGTACGTCCGCCAAGCCCAATTCATTCCAGCCTTCATGGCCCAATTTAGTCATCGTTTCAATGTTCTTTTCAAAGATCATCTCAGCCTCTGGAAATGCGTCTACTGCTGCGTCGATACTATCTTCGCGCAGCAAATGTAAGGTAGGGTAGGGAGAGCGATTGGTGTAGTTGTTTATGTCGTCCACTTCTGTGTCCGCAAATTGAAACTGCGGGTGCATGCTGGCCACTTGTAGCTCCCCGTCCAAATCCACTTCTTCAAGCGCGGCATCAACGATTTCTAAAAAGTCGTTGTAGTCGAGAAAGTTGTTTAGCACGTGAGGATGGATCAACAAAGTTGTATCAATCTCTGAGGGATTCGCCTCGGCTAGCACTTCGAACTCGCTCAATATATCTTGCATCAACTCTTCCACTGTTTGAGCCTCACTCACCACGTAACGAATTTGATTCTTCACGTGTACGGCTTTGGCAAAGGGACACAGATTGAGCCCGATTACGGCGCGCTCAAGCCACAGTTTTGTATCGGCAATGGCTTTCTCTTGGCTAATATTTTTATTCATTTGAACCTCATTTTGCTGTTCGTTGAAATCAAGATTGAGGGTGGGTGATACCCAACCCTCACATTCTATTAGCGCCCGCGCCCGCCAGTACGATGCAACGCTGGTGTTGCGCTTCGCCCTGCGCCGTGTCCACCTGCTGGCTTGCCTGCACTTGCACGCGGCCCGCCGCCAGCACGTGCACCACCTGGGCGACCTTGCCCCTGCCGCTGTCCGCCACGATTTTGTCCATTTAAAATCGGCTCTGCCCTAATACGTGGATCAGGTTCAAACTCTGGAATTTGCACCACAGGAATGTCGCGTTTTGTAAGACGTTCAATGTCTTTTAGTAATTTATGCTCATCAATACACACCAGTGAACTTGCCTCGCCGTTGCTGCCCGCACGTCCAGTACGTCCGATACGATGCACATAATCTTCTGCCACATTAGGCAGTTCGAAGTTCACTACGTGCGGTAATTCACTAATGTCGATACCGCGTGCAGCGATGTCAGTTGCACACAATACTTGTAGCTTCCCTGTTTTAAATTCAGCCAGTGCGCGAGTTCGTGCAGCCTGACTCTTATTACCGTGAATTGCCATTGCAGAGATGCCATCTTTGTTTAGATATTCTGCAAGGTTGTTAGCGCCGTGTTTGGTGCGCGTAAAAACCAATACCTGAAACCAATTATGCTCCTTAATGAGATGGGTCAGTAGTGCGCGCTTACGTTCACGGTCTACTGGATAGACACGCTGCTCAATTAATTCGTTTGCTGCGTTGCGGCGTGCAACTTCGATAAGAGCTGGGTTGGTCAGCAAGCCATCAGCCAGCGCTTTGATTTCATTTGAAAAGGTGGCAGAAAATAATAGGTTCTGGCGCTGTTTAGGCAATACGGCGAGCACTTTTTTGATGTCGCGAATAAAACCCATATCTAACATGCGGTCTGCTTCGTCTAGCACTAAAATTTCAACGCGCGATAAATCCACGGTTTTTTGTTGCAGGTGATCAAGCAAGCGACCCGGTGTTGCCACCAGAATATCTACGCCAACGCGCAGTTGTTTTATTTGCGGATTGATATTTACGCCGCCAAACATCATCATGGATTTAAGCGGTAAATATTTTCCATATTCGCGTACGCTTTCTTCCACTTGAGCAGCAAGTTCGCGCGTAGGAGTTAGTACCAAGGTACGAATGTACGATTTACCGCTAACAGGCTTGTCCATTAGGCGTTGCAGTAGTGGCAAGGTAAATCCAGCGGTTTTACCCGTACCGGTCTGCGCACCACCCATTAGATCGCCGCCTTTTAAAATAACAGGTATTGCCTGCGCTTGAATTGGGGTCGGTTCGGTATATCCGCGCTCGCTTACGGCACGGACGATTTCCTCGGACAAGCCGAGAGCTGAAAATGACATATATACTTTCTTTTGAATTACATCGGCCTGTCACGCTAAGGCGCGCCAGTCATAGGCAGAAATTTGGGGAAGCTAACCGGATTCGGTAACGGGCAATCAAGACTGAAGCAATTGCCGCGCGGCGCATTGTAACAGACCGAAAGGCTTATCTTTTTTGTTTCTCAAAGAGGTCTATTTTGCTTGAAGTGTTTTATTTAACTCTAGAATCAATCTATATTCAAAGTCTTCGACAAAATAAATTCACATCTATTGTTTATAATGTTACCTTTGTGCAAGATGTTGTCTGCGTGAGTAATAATTAATTTTGCAAAACTCATATTAGGAGTCGGTTTGAACACAAATGCTACACTCGCAAATCAAGCTGCGGATAAGATCTTATCTGGAATCACTATCCCTCCTTGTCCTGCATCTCTAACGTCTATTTTACGCGAGGCCAAACACCCCTCTGCTGATTTTAATTCGCTTGCGCGCCTAATCAGCCGCGATGCCGGGATCGTAGGCCCCCTACTTAAGTTAGCTAATTCCCCTTTTGTTGGTCTGCGTAGCAAGGTCACCTCAGTATTGCAAGCTATCAGCGTTTTAGGTATGAAAAACACTGTGAATTTAGTGCAAAATATCTCGTTGCGACAAAGCCTAGGCGGTGACTCGCCTACATTTGAAAAGTTTTGGGAACGTTCCAGCCTTTCTGCAAGCATTGCAGAAAAAGTGGCAGCAAAATTTCCTTCGGTATCTAAGGACGATGCTTATCTCGTCGCCTTATTTCATGATTGTGGCATCCCAGTGCTGATGATGAAGTTTCCTGAATATCGTGAAACAGTAATCAAACACTCTCAGCAGGGAATGTCTATATGTGATATTGAAAACGATTATTTTTCCACTAGTCATACCGTTGTTGGCAATATGTTAACGCGCAGCTGGATGCTACCTGCGCATATTTCTCAAGCTATTTTGTACCATCATGACCCAACTATTTTTAGTTCGTCAGGTGGGTTAGTCGACAGCAATGTTTGTAGCCTAATCGCCATTTTACATATGGCGGAGTGCATTACTGACGAACACTTGCTAGTCAGAGAAATGGAATGGCCGATATTTGAACGTGATGTCCTTAAGCACTTTGAACTTTCTGCTCAGGACTTTATTGAAATCAAAGGAGACATACTTGCTTTTCTGAATGGCGAATAAGCTTCTGTCTATTCAAGCCAAAGCCTCACACGGAGGTTGCAGGTTCATAGCATTAAGCTAAATAAAGCCCAGCAATGCTGGGCTTTATTTACAGCATTAGCAAATACTCACAAGCAGTGGTGACTTAGACGTTAAATAAGAAATTCATTACGTCGCCATCTTTCACAACATACTCTTTTCCTTCCACTCGCATTTTGCCTTTTTCTTTTGCTCCGGACTCGCCGCCACAAGCAACAAAATCCTTAAAGGCGATGGTCTGTGCACGGATAAAGCCTTTTTCAAAATCAGTATGAATCACTCCGGCAGCTTGAGGTGCGGTATCCCCTTTATGGATCGTCCATGCACGCACTTCTTTTACGCCGGCTGTAAAATAGGTCTGCAATCCCAGCAACTCATAGCCTACGCGAATCATACGATCCAGTCCTGGTTCTTCTAATCCTAGGTCGGATAGAAATTCTTTTTTATCCTCATCATCAAGATCAGCTAATTCTGCTTCGATCTTGGCGCACAGGGCGACAACGGGCGCGCCTTCTTTTTCTGCATGTTCGCGCAAACGGTCTAGGTGCGGATTGTTTTCAAATCCATCTTCCAGCACATTGCCTACGTACATAGCGGGTTTGATTGTTAGTAGGCACAGTGGCTTGATTGCAATGATTTCATCATCACTTAAATCAAAGGTACGCGCAGGCTTGCCTTCATTCAGGTGTGGAAGCAACCGCTCTAAGACAGCCACTAATTTTTGCGCATCTTTGTCACCTGATTTCGCTTTTTTTCCATCGCGCTGAATTGTCCGCTCTACTGCCGCAAGATCAGCCAAAGCCAATTCTGTGAGAATGACCTCTATGTCAGACAAGGGATCTACGCGTCCAGCCACATGCACTACATTTTCATCATCAAAGCAGCGTACAACATTCACAATCGCGTCCGTTTCACGGATGTTGGCTAGGAACTGATTGCCCAATCCCTCACCTTTTGATGCGCCAGCCACGAGTCCGGCGATATCTACAAATTCAACGATTGCTGGCTGCATGCGTTGTGGATTAACGATTTTCGCTAATGCCGCCATACGCGGATCAGGCACTTCAACAATGCCTACGTTTGGCTCGATGGTGCAGAAAGGATAGTTCTCCGCTGCTATGCCTGCTTTAGTTAGCGCATTAAACATGGTGGACTTGCCTACATTGGGCAGGCCGACAATACCGCATTTCAAACTCATGGTTGCTTCCTTGTTAACCAGTACATCTATTAGCAGATGCACGATTGATTGATTAATCGTCTAAAATTTTGTGAAGCCAGGCGAAGTGTGTGGCTTGAAAAAGCTATATATATAAATTCGCGGCGATTATATCACTCAGCGATTAGTGACTCCATCGACCGATTTCTGCGCTATATCACTTTACCTGGGTTCATCAGTCCCTGAGGATCAAGACTTTGTTTGATGCTGTGCATCATTTCCAACTCCAATGCGCTTTTATAGCGGCTAATTTCTTCACGTTTAAGCTGACCCAAACCGTGTTCTGCGCTAATGCTGCCATCTAATTCCGCGACTACTTCATAAACTATGCGGTTTACTTCATGCTCTTGCTTTTCTATGAATGCCAAATTCTGTGCTGTATCTAACATAGAGATATTGTAGTGAATATTGCCATCACCAATATGCCCGAAGGCGACGATACGAATCCCTGCATAGCTTCGATTCAGCGCTGCACTGGCGAGCGTAATGAATTCCGCCACGCGACTAAGAGGAATAGACACATCATGTTTGATGCTAATACCTTCAATTTTCTGTGCTTCGCTAATATTCTTGCGCAACTTCCACCATTGCTCAGCCTGTGCATCATCGGCAGTGACTTTAAATTCTTTAACATCCGCCCCAAACGAAGTTATTGCTCCGCGCAAAGCGTCTTCCAGCGACACGTCTAGCACTTCGGCCAGCTTGGTGATTACGATCCAATCGTATTTTTCGGTGAATACTTCCTCAGTGTCAGGAATGTTTTTGAACACCAGATCTAGACATGAGCGTGAAATGATTTCAAAGCCACTGATCTTATCGCCACAGTTGGCTCGTATATGTGCCAACAAAGCCACCGCAGCTGCAGGGTCACGTACTGCAACACATGCTGTTGCCACCGATTTGGGACGTGGGAATAGTTTAAGTACAGCGGCGGTAACGATACCAAGCGTTCCTTCAGCACCGATAAAGAGGTGTTTAAGGTCGTAGCCAGTATTGTCTTTGCGTAAACTGCGTAAACCGTTCCAAATTCGCCCATCCGCTAGCACCACTTCAAGACCCAGCACCAAGTCGCGCATATTGCCGTAACGCAATACACCAATTCCACCTGCGTTAGTGGATAGATTGCCACCTATTTCGCAATGTGGGGCAATCGCAGTCAAGCCAAGAGGAAATAAGCGATCTTGTATTTTTGCCGCTTCATATATAGATGCCAGCTTGCATCCTGCTTCTACCGTCATCGTGTAATTAATTGCATCTAAATCCCGTATGCAGTTCATACGCGAAAGATTGATTACAAGCTGTTGGCTGTTGTCAGATAAGGGGACGGATGCTCCGCATAAGCTGGTATTGCCACCCTGCGGTACTATGGCGATTTTATTTGCTGCGCATAGCCTTGCTATGTCGCTGACTTGCTGTGTATTGGATGGAAAGACGACGGCGAGTGCTTCGCCTACATATCTACCGCGCCAATCTTTGTAGTATGGTGCAGCTTCTATACCTCTTAGGGTTGCATCCTTGGCGACGATCGCCGCCAAGGATGCGATTACTTGCTCAGATTTCATGTGTTATCAGCGTTAATGAACGCCTGAGGAATATTGCGGCAATTAATAGCCGATTTTCGCATGAACATTTGGTAGCGCTTCACCGTCAGAAATCAACAGCCAGATGAATGAGGCGATGCTTTCTGTCGCGATGACTGTGTGTCTGTTTCCCGCTGCCACCATACTTTCACGGAGTTCTTTACGTACTTCTGCCAATCCAGTCAGGTCAAACAAGATGTCAATGCTTTCGCTTTTTTTCATCATCTGTTGGATGGTCAAATTTTCAATACCTTGTGCTTTTGCCAGTGCTGCGCCTGCTGTAGGCCCCATTTCAGCAACTGCGATAATTTCTATCCCTTTATTGGACGCTGCCAACAACTTTTCTAAGAATACTGAACCTACTCTGCCTAGTCCTACAATTGCGATTGATTGTTTCTGCATGTTTACTCTCCCTGTGTTGTAAATAACCCAGCTACTAGTACGAACTACAATTCACCATCACTCTTAAATCGGTGGCGGGAGAAGTATAACTAACAATCAATCATTTGGTTCAGTGTTATTAGGCTAGTGTTTTTGGTTTAATCCACATTTGATACAAAGAGGTAAATATCATGATGGTAGAAGCTAGGCTGTAGCCGAAACCGCCAATAATCACCAGCCACGCAAAATTCGGATTCATTTTTGTTAGCCACCACGAGGCGATGTCTACAATAAGGAAGCCGAAGGGAGTGAAAATTAACAATGCTTTAACTTTTGGCGAAAAACCGCTCGCGTAAGTAAATATCCAGCCAACAAAGAAAAATATAAAAGAAATACCGAATAAATGGATGTGCGAGACACGAGTAAGCGTAGAAATAGATGCACCCTCATCACGTTTAGTCATCTTATCCATCACTTCTTTCTCTGTGATGTTGGCTAAGCTAGGCATATTAGCGTGACAAGGCCCGCAATATTCATCCACCATAGGCTTAATCTTGCCTTCCCACGCATTCTCTGGCGCACCTGCGCGGGTCCATTTAATTAGCGCTAACCTAACTTCAGGAGGAGCATTTTCCTTCATCGATCCAAGCAATTTAGATTCTAATTTCGTGGAGTTATTCCCATAATAACTATACACAATGTCATCAACTGATAAGCCCAGTTTGCCGTCTGCCATGCCATGCGTCAGCATGATTTGTGCTCCTGCCATAATCAAACCTAGACCAATTGCCAACAAATACCCAGTAAACAACATTCTGGTGGGTAAAGTTAAATCTGCTAATGTGAATCTTTGAATATCCTTAAACATTTTTATTCCTTATTCATTTTTATCTAGGGGGTCTTTGTAAATTCAAAATCCTGATGAAACTACTAGCCATCTCACTAAGGCAGCAAGCCGCCAAGTGATTGCTTATAAGCGAGACAAGGCGCGAGTAATAAATTGCGACGACGTATTGTAGTTACCTATGTTAGGAGTCATTTTTTGCAAGTAACGCAGTATCGCAACGGAGTTTGGATTTATAGAGGTTATCTTAAGTACTTTTGAACATTATACGCATTGTATGTTACAAATATAGACTCAGAACTCTAAAGGATCGATGTCTAACGACCAGCGTATCTTTTTCGCGGGGATGACATCTAACTTTGGTCGCCATGCGCGCAAAAATTGCTGCAATGCTTTTCGCGTCGTGCTTTGTACGAGTAATTGCGCTCGGCTATGGTCTGCGCGCCTTGCCATCGAAGCGGCTACTACGCCATAAATCTCCACCGGAAATGCAAGCTCTTGAGCTAATAAACGTGCTTTTTTCAGAAACACATATACTTCGCTCTCCTGCTTCCCTTCTGCACGCAGCAGCACTTGAAAGACATGCGGAGGAAAACCCGCTTGTTCACGCTCACTTAGTAAAATTTCTGCCCAGGCATCATAGTCGTGTGCTCGCAACGCTCGATACAGAGGATGGTCTGGAAATGCAGTTTGCACCAACACCTCTCCCGGTTTTTCTGCCCGACCAGCGCGTCCAGCGACTTGTGCGAGTTGTGCAAAGAGCTTTTCTGAAGCACGAAAGTCTCCACTATATAAAGCCCCATCTGGATTGAGCACGCCTACCAAGGTTAAATTAGGAAAATCGTGTCCCTTAGCCAATATTTGCGTGCCAACTAATATATCGACTTCGTCATCTTGAATTTGTTTTCTCATGGCGCCCCAGCTCCCTTTGTTGCGAGTGCTGTCCCTATCCACTCGTAAAATTCGCGCCTCGGGGAAATGTGTTCTTAGGGTTTCTTCTACGCGTTGTGTGCCAATCCCGACAGGCTGCAAATCAGTATTGCCGCAAGTAGGACAGCCATGGGGAACTCGTTCTTGATGGCCGCAATGATGACAACGCAGGCGTCGATCTTTTAAATGCAGAACCAGCTTTCCGGCACAGCTTGAGCAAGCTGATAACCATCCGCATGATGTGCACATCAACACTGGCGCATAGCCACGTCGATTGATAAATATCAAACTTTGTTCTTTGCGCTGCAAGCGCTCTGCCAAGGCCGTCAACATGGCGGGGCTAATGCCTTCTTGCAAAGGAATATTGCTGGTATTGATGCAGCGAATCTGTGGCAATTTTGCCTGTTCAGTTGCGCGCTGCTTAAGTTTAAGCATCTGGTAGCGCTCATTCTGGGCATTGTAATAACTTTCCAATGATGGCGTCGCTGAGCCTAGTACGATAGGCACGCCACGTTGATTGGCGCGAAAAATAGCAACGTCACGTGCAGAGTAGCGCAATCCGTCTTGCTGCTTGTAAGAAGCATCATGTTCTTCATCAACTAAAATCAATCCCAGCTTTGGCAAAGGGGTGAACACGGATAAGCGTGTCCCCAAAACAATGCTTGCTTCGCCAGATTGTGCGTGCAACCATTTTTTAGTTCTATCGCCCTTGCTTAGCCCACTATGCAGGCTAAGCAATTCTGTATCAGGGAAGCGACTACGGAAGTAATTTTCCAACTGCGGTGTTAGGTTTATTTCAGGGACCAAAAGCAGTGCCTGCTTGCCCTGCTTCAATACCTCGTGCATTAGATGCACATACACCTCTGTTTTGCCGCTGCCAGTAATTCCATGCAATAAAAAACAAGCATAAGCGGGAGCGTGTATTACAGCATCTACAGCGTCTTGCTGAGGGCCCGTTAGTGTATGGGCGGTATTAAAAATATGCTCAGCAGGTAACGCTGTCGTTCTTTTGACCGCCTCAACTAAGCCAGCTTCAAGTAATATTTTCAAATTTGCGGGGACGCTGGGAGACAGAGCGCGTATCTGCTTATTGCCTAAAGAATTGTGCTGCAAGGCGCGTAAAATACTTAATTGCACGGTACGCCGTTGAGGATATTGCTCTAAATCCAGCTTCTGCCCTTGTTCCGATAATGCGAAAACAAATTCTTGCTTAATTGCAATGGCCTCATGATCACGTAGACGCGCTGGCAAGGCTGACATAACTGTCATGCCAAGCGGGTAATGGTAATAGTCGCTACTGAAGCGTAACAGCGTCAATAGTTCATCCGCCAATGGAGGCACATCATCTAATGCTTTAATGATTGGCTTGATCCTTTCGCTGGCTAAAGATGAGCTGTCTGACAATTCCATTACGATGCCAATCAGCTGTTTACGGCCAAACGGAACTAACACGCGTTGCCCAATATCTACACGTAAATTTGCTCCCACTAAATAATCAAATAGGGTTGACAGGGGCACATCTAGCGCTACGCGTACAATGGGCATGTTAACGATTTTTCCTCCGGTAATTTCTATAAACTTTAGCTAAGCCGCTTGAAGAATATAGGATTTTTTTCTTATGCACAAAAGCTGTGGATAACTTTGTGTATAACTCTGTAATACTATTGCTAACTGCTAACTATATATACAGTATTTTAAGCTGCTTAAAATTGATGCACTCAATCTGGCTGTTAAAAATCAATAGCTTACATGTAAACAACAAAGGCCGCAGATTTTAGTCTGTGGCCTTTGCGTTATCCGATGGCTTGTGCATAAGCGCATCGCATGTCAAGCGATTTTAGTGATATTTTTTACTTAATTCGTGTACTGCTTCAACCAATGCTGCGGCATTGGCAGGGTCGGTAAATTGAGAAATACCATGGCCCAAATTAAATACATGTCCGCCACCATAGCCATAGCTGCTCAAGACTTTTTCCACTTCACTACGGATGACTTCCGGTGTCGCAAATAGCACGTTTGGATCGATATTACCCTGCAAGGCGACCTTCTCTCCTACCTTCTGGCGCGCCACGCCAATATCCATGGTCCAATCCAGACCGACTGCGTCACTACCGATGTCGGCGATACTCTCAATCCACAGCCCACCACCTTTAGTAAATACGATGGATGGTATACGCACACCATCCTTTTCTTTTATCAAGCCAGCCACAATGCGTTGCATATAGGCTAAAGAAAATTTGTGGTAAGCGCTATGAGACAAAGCACCGCCCCATGAGTCGAAAATCATAACGGCTTGTGCACCTGCTTCAATCTGTGCATTTAAGTAGGCAATCACTGACTGTGTAGTCACCTCCAAAATGTGATGCATTAACTTCGGCTCTTTGTACATCAAGGTCTTTACTTTAGTGTACTCGCGGCTGCTAGCGCCTTCAACCATATAGCAAGCCAATGTCCATGGACTACCGGAGAAACCAATTAGTGGCACGCTGCCATCTAATGATTTGCGAATCTGCGACACAGCATCTGTTACATATTTCAAATCCTTGCCAATATCTGGCACGCGCAGTGCCATGATCTCAGCTTCCGTATTCAAAGGTCGCTCAAATTTTGGGCCTTCGCCTTCGGCGAAATACAGACCCAGACCCATGGCATCTGGCACGGTCAAAATGTCTGAGAACAAAATTGCAGCATCCAAAGGAAAGCGTTCCAAGGGTTGAAGTGTCACTTCTGTTGCCAAGTCTGTGTTTTTACACAAATCAAGAAAGCTGCCCGCACGTTTGCGTGTCTCGCGATATTCCGGCAGGTAGCGGCCCGCTTGGCGCATCATCCACACGGGTGTGTATTCAGTTGGCTGACGCAGCAAGGCGCGTAGGAAGGTATCGTTCTTTACTTTGAAGTTCATGCTAATCCCTAAAGAATGTCACCTCAGAGATACAGAGCCAATCCCGCAACAGTGTATGCACTCAAACTTTTGTGCATCTCAGTTGTTTTCTCTGTTTCTCAATGGTGAGTTTGTTTTTATTATCGAGGCAATACAGAACTGCCCATCAAATACTCATCAACGGCACGTGCCGCCTGACGACCCTCACGAATCGCCCATACCACTAGTGATTGACCGCGACGCATATCACCCGCCACGAACACTTTTTCCACATTGGTTTGGTAGCAGTTTTCACCTTCAGTACTTGCTTTTACATTGCCACGAGCATCTTTCTCCACCTCAAATGCATCCAGCACTTGTGCTAGAGGATTGGTAAAGCCCATGGCGAGGAACACAAAGTCAGCCTTGAGCTCAAATTCGCTTCCCGGCACTTCATTCATTTTGCCGTCCTTAAACTCCACTCGAACTGCTTTAATGGCTTTAAGTACACCGTTTTCACCAATGAATTCCTTGGTAGCAATCGCCCAGTCGCGTGAGCAGCCTTCATCGTGCGAACTAGAAGTGCGCAGCTTGAGCGGCCAGTTCGGCCAAGTCATTAATTTATCTTCTTGCCCTGGGGCACGTGGCATCACTTCAATCTGAGTAATCGAGGCCGCACCGTGGCGATTCGAAGTGCCCACGCAATCGGAGCCGGTATCACCACCTCCAATGACGACGACATGCTTACCTTGCACATTGATTGGATTTTTTTCATCACCAGCGACTTCTTTATTCTGAGGGATCAAAAATTCCAATGCGTAATGCACGCCATTTAACTCACGCCCTACTACTGCTAAGTTACGTGGCTGCTCGGAACCGCCCGCCATAATTACGGCATCAAACTCACTTTGCAACTCTTTCGGGCTGATGGTTTGTTGCGCATCATTGGTGATGCCTTTATCTAGCGTGTCTATGCCCACAAAAACATTGCTGCGAAATTCCACGCCTTCAGCAGTTAATTGCTCTGTACGCCAGTCGATCAAGGTTTTCTCAAGCTTGAAGTCAGGAATGCCGTAGCGTAGCAAGCCACCAATACGACTATTTTTTTCAAATACGGTAACCGCATGGCCAACACGTGCCAACTGCTGCGCAGCAGCTAGACCAGCAGGGCCTGAACCGACAATAGCTACTTTTTTGCCTGTTTTTTTGCTCGCTATTTGCGGGGTAACCCAGCCATTTTCGCGGCCCTTATCAATAATAGCGTGCTCTATAGATTTGATGCCAACCGCTTCATCATTAATGTTTAGCGTACAAGCAGCCTCACATGGCGCGGGACAAATACGTCCAGTTACTTCAGGAAAATTATTGGTAGAGTGCAGAACATCTAACGCTTGTTTCCAGTTGCCGTGATACACCAAATCGTTCCAGTCAGGAATAACGTTGTTGACTGGGCAACCATTATTACAAAATGGAATACCACAATCCATACAACGCGCACCCTGTTGTTGAGCATCACTATCACTAAGATGTGCAACAAACTCACGGTAGTTCTTTAAACGCTCAGTTACTGGCGCATAAGTTTCACTAACACGCTCAAATTCAATAAATCCGGTTGGCTTGCCCATTATGCGGTCTCCTTCTGCTGCGCTGCGATTTCAAGCAACGCACGACGATACTCGGTCGGCATGACCTTCACAAACTTGGGCAGATATGTCGCCCAGTTATCCAAAATCAGCTTAGCGCGCGCACTATCTGTATAGCGTAAATGCTTCTCAAGTTTGCCGCGCAAAGCTGCTTCATCTGCCTTGTTCAAATGATTGAAATGCACACGACCATGTGCTTCCAACTCTCCGGTTTCACTGGCATCAGATTCTTCTGGAATGGCTTCCAACTGCACCATGGATAGATTGCAGCGCTTGGGGAATGTGCCATCTTCATCTAGAACATAAGCTACGCCACCGGACATACCTGCTGCGAAGTTGCGTCCGGTTTGGCCCAATACCACCACCATGCCGCCCGTCATATACTCGCAGCCATGATCGCCAAGGCCTTCAACCACGGCCACCGCGCCGGAGTTACGAACTGCAAAACGCTCACCTGCCACGCCACGGAAATAACACTCACCTGAAGTTGCACCATACAACACGGTGTTGCCGACGATGATGTTGTCTTCCGCCACGATCTTACAGTCGTGTGCGGGCTTGATCACAATGCGACCACCGCACAAGCCTTTGCCAACATAGTCATTACCTTCGCCGCTTAATTCAAAGCTAACGCCTTGAGCTAAAAATGCGCCGAAACTTTGTCCTGCCGTGCCGTGCAACTTAACGTTGATCGTATCTGCCGGCAATCCAGCTTGACCGTAACGCTTGGCAACCTCATGCGACAGCATGGTGCCCACCGTGCGATTCACGTTGCAGATATTGGCTTCAATTGTGACTGCTTGTTTTGAATCCAAAGCGTTTTTCGCTTTGGCGATAAGCTCGTTATCCAAAGCATCCTTAAGTCCATGATCCTGTTCTTCCACATGGCGATGTGCAATTTCAGCACCTACCTTCGGTTGATAGAAGATCTTAGAGAAATCCAAGCCCTGCGATTTCCAATGAGTAATGCTGTGTTTAACATCGAGTAAATCACTACGACCAATTAGGTCCTCAAATTTCCTCACGCCTATTTGCGCCATTAGTTCACGTACTTCTTCTGCAACAAAGAAGAAATAGTTCACTACATGATCTGGCTGACCTGTAAATTTCTTACGTAGTGCTGGGTTTTGCGTAGCAATACCGACAGGACAAGTGTTCAAATGGCATTTACGCATCATGATGCAGCCTTCAACCACTAGCGGAGCAGTGGAGAAACCAAATTCATCCGCTCCAAGCAATGCACCAATCAACACATCGCGACCAGTCTTCAATTGACCGTCCACTTGCAAACCAACGCGACCACGCAAATTATTCATAACCAAAGTTTGTTGCGCTTCAGCCAAGCCCAATTCCCACGGCGTTCCTGCATGCTTAATGGAAGACAGTGGCGAAGCACCTGTGCCGCCATCAAAGCCAGACACAACAACGTGATCGGCTTTTGCTTTGGAAACACCTGCGGCAATCGTACCCACGCCGATTTCGGAAACCAACTTAACTGAGATAGACGCTGAGGGATTGGCGTTCTTTAAATCATGAATCAGCTGCGCCAAATCTTCGATAGAGTAAATATCATGGTGCGGCGGTGGCGAAATCAAACCTACGCCAGGTACTGAGAATCGCAATTTAGCGATGTACTCAGACACTTTGCCACCTGGTAGTTGTCCACCTTCACCAGGCTTAGCACCCTGCGCCATTTTGATCTGAATCTGATCGGCATTGCTTAAATACTCGGCTGTTACACCAAAGCGTCCCGATGCAACTTGCTTGATGCTCGAACGTAGCGAGTCACCTTCTTTCATAACAAGATCGGCTTCTATGCGCTTGTTGCCGATGATGTCTGATAGCTTTTCGCCGGCGCGCAAGGTGCGGAAACGGTTAGCATCTTCGCCACCTTCGCCAGTATTTGATCTGCCGCCAATACGATTCATCGCTATCGCTAAAGAGGTATGAGCCTCAGTAGAAATCGAACCCAAGGACATTGCACCAGTAACAAAGCGCTTAACAATCTGCTCTGCTGACTCCACTTCTGCCAAGGGAATCGCCGCTCCAGCCGATTTAATCTCGAATAGTCCACGTAGCGTTTTCAGCTTGTAGGCCTGATCGTTAATCAGCTTGGCGTATTCTTTATAAGTGTTGAAATTATTAGCGCGTGTCGCGTGCTGTAGCTTGGAAATAGAGTCCGATGTCCACATATGCTCTTCACCACGCACCCGTACGGCGAATTCTCCACCAGCATCCAACATGTTTTGCAACACTGGATCGTCACCGAATGCGGCTAGGTGTGTAAGAAAGGCCTCTTCAGCAACTTCACTTATGCCAACACCTTCAATCTGAGTGGCAGTGCCAGTAAAATACTCTGCAACAAAGCTGGAATTCAGACCGATAGCTTCAAATATCTGCGCGCCGCAATAAGACTGGTAAGTTGAAATGCCTACCTTGGACATGACCTTCAACAAGCCTTTGTTGACTGCTTTAATAAAGCGCTTTTGAGCCTCTTTAGGCGTTATACCATTGTGAAGCTGATCCGCAATAGAGGCGATAGTTTCAAATGCAAGCCAAGGGCAAACTGCTTCTGCGCCATAAGCTGCTAGCAATGCAATATGATGCGTCTCGCGAGCTGAACCGGTATCAATAACCAATCCTGTACTGGTGCGTAGGCCCGCACGCACTAGATGATGATGCACACCAGAGGTTGCCAGCAAAGCGGGAATTGCTACACGCTCACTTGAAGCAGCGCGGTCAGACAGAATCAAGATATTGTAGCCATCTGCCACCGACTGACTCGCAGCTTCACGCAAGGCCTTCAAAGCTGACTCGCAGGCCTTGCTACCCTGCTTGACTGGATAAGTAATATCTAATACCAGTGTTTTAAATTGCCCTTTAGTTGACTCATGAATATTGCGCAGCTTAGCAAGCTCATCATTTGACAATACAGGCTGATTCGCTTCTAAGCGCATATGTGGATTCGTTTCATCAACGCCTAGAAGGTTTGGCTTAGGGCCGATGAAAGTCGTCAGCGACATAACAATTTCTTCGCGAATCGGATCGATAGGCGGATTAGTTACCTGCGCAAATAATTGCTGGAAGTAATTGTATAGCACTTTGTTTTTATTGGACAAGACGGGCAGGGCGGCATCGCTTCCCATTGAGCCAGTAGGCTCTTCCCCAGCTGTCGCCATAGGTGCTATCAGAAACTTTACATCTTCTTGCGTGTATCCAAAAGCTTGCTGTGTATCCAGTAGCGTTGCTTGCAACTCGCTCGTGCTTTCAACTGCCGGCAGGTCTGCCACGAAATAGCGTGATGTTTCAATCCACTTGCGATATGGCTTGTCTGTAGCCAATTGTGTTTTTAATTCGGCATCATCAATAATGCGACCGGCTTCCATATCGATCAGGAACATTTTTCCCGGTTGCAAACGCCACTTCCGCACAATTTTATTTTGCGGAATCGGCAGCACGCCCATTTCAGACGCCATTAAAACCACGTCATCATCGGTAATGAGATAGCGCGCAGGACGTAAGCCATTACGATCCAAGGTTGCACCAATCATGCGCCCATCTGTAAACGCCACTGCGGCTGGGCCGTCCCATGGTTCCATCAAGGCGGCATGGTACTCATAAAATGCTCGACGCTCTTCATCCATCAATGGATTGCCTGCCCAAGCTTCGGGAATCAACATCATCATCGCGTGAGGCAAGGGATAGCCACCTGCCACCAACAATTCCAGTGCATTGTCAAAACAAGCTGAGTCGGACTGCCCCTCATCAATTAAGGGCCACAATTTTTCTAAATCTTCACCCAAAAAGCTGGAAGACATCGCCGCATGGCGCGCTGTCATCCAGTTAATATTGCCACGCAGCGTATTAATTTCACCGTTGTGAGCAATCATGCGGAAAGGGTGCGCCAAATCCCAGGTTGGGAAAGTATTGGTAGAGAAACGCTGATGCACTAGCGCCATTGCGCTTATGACACGCGGATCAAGCAAGTCGACAAAATACTGCCCAACTTGATTTGCCAGCAACATACCTTTGTAGACTACCGTGCGAGATGACAGAGAAGGGATATAAAATCCTGTATCAGCCCCTTTGACCAATTTGCTTATGGCATGCTCAACGATTTTGCGAATAACAAATAACTTCCGCTCGAAACTGTCTTGATTTGCGACCTTCGTGCCGCGCCCAATAAATATTTGGCGCACAACCGGCTCTACGATCTTCACACTTTCGCCAAGACCACTAGAATCAACGGGCACATCGCGCCAAGCAATCAGTGTTTGCCCCTCGTCTGCAACTTTCTTCACAATTAGTTGCTCACACTCGGCACGCAAAGCTGCGTCGCGTGGCAGAAAAATCATCCCTAAGCCATATTCACCGACGGCAGGGAGCGTAACGTTTGCCTTTGCCAATTCCTCCCGCAAGAACTTATCGGGTATTTGAATCAGAATTCCCGCACCATCACCGGCTAGCGGGTCTGCACCTACTGCACCACGGTGAGTTAGGTTCTCCAAAATTTTCAGACCCTGACTAACCATGTCATGGCTCTGCTGTCCCTTAATGTGTGCCACAAAGCCCACGCCGCACGCATCGTGTTCTTGACGTGGATCATATAAGCCTTGTTGGGCAGGCAATCCGTGTTGTACGGACGTGCTAGGATTTTTCTGCAGCGAAGAAGTGCTCACTTTATTCCTCATTAATTCTCTACGACAAAATGTGGTGACACATGCCACCACGTCAACATTTCAAAAGCGAAAGGGCGTGAATGTTACCTTGTCTCGCCACTATCGGCAATATTAGAGGCTTTATCTGTGTTGGCCCTAATTAGTAATGTCCGGTTTCTGCCAAATAGCAATGTCCGTATTTAACAAAAGGGATCCTCTTGATTCGTGTTCAAAACAAGATATTTTTCAGCTCTAGCAAAATCATCGGTGGATAAACGGCTTTAATTTTTTGTGTAAGAACTATTTGCAATGAAGTTAAGGGAACCTCTAATAATTGTTTATTCGCACACATGAAATGCGAATCGGTAAGTTTTTTTGTCCCGCCTTTCAACGTATCAACAATTTGAAGCATTTTTTGCCTGCAATCATGTGGTTTTTTAG
>Ga0316202_10001101_pt1 | contig 22861 bp, 19 predicted proteins | sample 3monrhotite_MG_FD_204934 | JGI IMG/M metagenome (GOLD analysis project Ga0316202, IMG submission 204934) | Microbial mat bacterial communities from mineral coupon in-situ incubated in ocean water Damariscotta River, Maine, United States -... | ecosystem: Environmental > Aquatic > Marine >... | reverse complement strand
ATTTGCCGGTAAAAGATAACTTCACGGTTTTATTTGAGCGACGTTATGTCAGCGCACAATACGCCAGTTTTGATGTTTTATTAGGGGAGTTTTTGCAAGCGGTACAGCAAGAAGGTTTGCCTGCCGTGGAGCAAGGCTGCATCGGTGTGGCCGGTCCGGTGGCAAACAGTTTAACCGGGAATGATGCTGCTAATGTCACTAATCTTCCCTGGCAACTGGATGCGCAACAGCTGGCAGCGCGACATCAGTTGTGTCATTTGCACTTAATCAATGATTTTCAGGCGATTGCTTTTGGCCTTGAAATGCTTGCTGCTGATGAAACTGTGCTACTACAGAAAGGTGATGTCTCGCTAGGTGGAATGACTGCGCCAAAAATTGTGATTGGTGCTGGTACCGGGCTGGGGCAGGCACTGTTGGTGTGGCGTGGAAAAGCAGACGATGCTCACTACGAAGTGATTCCCTCAGAGGGTGGGCATGCTGACTTTGCGCCGGGTAGTAATGAACAGCGCGAATTATTGTCTTTTTTGGCCAAACGACAAGCGCGTGTGAGTGTGGAAGATGTGCTCTCGGGCCGAGGATTGGTAAATATTTATGAGTATCTTGCACATAAACACCCGATGGATATCAGTGAAACAGTAAATATTGCAATGGCGAATGGCGATGCTGCAGCGGCGGTGGGTGAGGCAGGCGTATCAGCCACGAGTTCACTGGCTGGTCGCGCTCTGAATTTGTTTGTGTCGGTTTATGGTGTTCAGGCGGGCAATTTTGCGCTTACCTGCATGGCAACAGGCGGAGTTTATATCGCGGGTGGAATAGCCGCTAAGATTCAGCATTTTTTTACCCGCGAGATATTTCTTGCTGCCTTTCAGGATAAAGGTCCAATGCGGCAAATGATGAAAACCATACCAGTGACATTGGTATTAAATCCGCAGGTGGGGTTAAAAGGTGCCGCGCTGGTAGCCAGTCGACAGTGAAATCAAGTTACTCTGGAAAATCTGGAGGATTATCTTGTTAAGGAACGTGCATGTTATTACATGCACGTTCCTTAATTCATGCCGCGAACTGTTGGGCCAATTGATCGAGATCTTGTGCGGAGTTGATGATAATTTCCAGTTGTGCCTCGGCTTGTTGTACGCTGATGCCCAGGCTGGAGAGAACGGCCTCTGGTAGTTCGGTGGATTCTGCATCACCAATATCGTGCCGTCGTAATAAACGGTCAGCTAATAGTGAAAGTCTGGAATATGAAGCGTGTTTATCATTGTATTGTTCGTGATGATGTTCGGCGATAGCGACCTGAATTTCTGCTTGCAAATCCCAGCTACGCATTAACCATACGCCAATTTCCATGTGATCAGTACCGAGCACTTGGCGTTCAAGTTCGACCACTGGCTTATCTTTGTTGGCGAGTATGATTTGTTGTAGCATCGAAGCTTCTTTTTTGAAGAGATGGGCGATCAACAATGTGCCAAAGTTATGCAGCAAGCCGCAGAGAAAACCCAATCCTGGTAGAGGGCGGTGTTGTCTGGGCATAATTTGTATCATGCGCTCGATGAGTGCAGCGCTGTAAATGCTGTGTTGCCAAAATGGATACAAACCCATGGGACCATAACTGGGAATAGAGAAAGCCTTACCCAATGACAGACCCAGGGCAATATCGATGGTGAGGTTGTACCCCAATACAGTTGTTACCGCTTGGTGTATAGAGTTAATTTCGCCGTGAAAACCAAAAAAGGCTGACCGGGCATAGCGCAGTATTTGTGCGGCAATACTAGGGTCAATCTCAATGATTTCAACTAGGTCATTGATATTGCCATTAGGGTCAGAATTTAAACGCAGTAGTGCTTGCGCTACCTCTGGCATGGCTGGAAGATTCGTAGTGGACTCAATTCTCTGCCGCAAACTGGCCAGCAGGATGGGTTTGTCATGTGATTCCATGGCTTCCCTCATTACCGTAACGTTCCGTATTCAGTTATTTTTTGCCATTGTTGTGACAATTTTTTTTACGTCCGTTACACGACTTAAAAATACAGGCGGTAGTTTGCGCCCAGTCAATGTTTGTTACTCTGTATAATAGCGTCGGCAAACTCGATATCTTAAGTATTAGTGAAGAATAATATACACTTGCAGGATCTAGGTAGTATGAAAAAAGATATACCAATGTATTTAATAAAATATGAATTTATATTGCTCGGTATTATTTTACTGATTCTAAGTGCCTGTGAGTCATCTACGACTCCACCGCTAACCGCTAGCACTGGCGATGGTCAGTTAATCACTGCGGGCGCTTTTCTTATGGGTAGCGATAAAGTGGATACTTCTGGCAAGCAGCAAGAATATGGCTTGGTAAAGCCTCTGTTTTTGGATGAGCACCCGGCACACCGGGTTGAGTTGCCAGCTTATTACATTGACCGCTATGAGGTCAGCAATGCACAGTACAAAAGATTTGTGCGGGAGACAGGACGTGCGGAACCCTTTCCCTGGACACAGAATGGTTTTAACCTGCTTGAATCCCGGTTACGGGCGTCTGATCTGGAAACACTACGCTGGATTGCTACAGAATATTTCAAGTTTGATATTGACACCCGTACCTCTAATAAAAAGCAATTGCTGGGACTGATGCAGAAAGAGCATGCGATGAAAGGCCGGTTGCCTGTGACCAGTGTCCATTGGTATGACGCCACTGCTTATTGCTTGTGGGCGGGAAAACGTCTGCCAAGTGAGGCTGAATGGGAGAAAGCCGCACGGGGTGAGGATGGGCGTGAATTTCCCTGGGGTAATGAATGGGATACCGGGCAAACTAATGTAGGCGATGACGCTGACTGGGAGGAGGGGATTGCGCCCGTAGGTTCCTATGAAAATAACCAGTCACCGTACGGTGTTTATGATATGGCGGGCAATGTGTGGGAATGGACCGCTGATTGGTATCAGCCTTATGCAAACAGTGATTATACCTCTGAGGATTTTGGCGAAACACAAAAAGTGATTCGCGGCGGTGGCGGCGGTGTGGGGCACTATTCACTGTCATTCTTTTTCCGCAGTGCTATGCGAGGAAATGCACTACCTAATACACAAAGTGGTGATGTGGGCTTTCGTTGTGCGTGGGATGTCGAGCGCTGATAGAAATTGTCATCCCCACGTAACCGCTCAGATGAGTTGAGCGGTCACTGGATATTTGAAAATTAGGCTGAATCGTTCAAAACATTGAACATTATTATCCTAGAATTCGCAGTTGAACTTTCCATATCCATAAAACATGATATTCATCAACTGGTTAATACATTCTCCAAACGGTCAACTGCGTAATCTAGGATTATTGGGCGGAGTGCCCTGACAGTTTAATCTCTACCTTTTCGTCATCTCTCAGGCTTGCGTAATATTCGCGTAGTATTTTCAACACTTCAGGGCGTGAGAATTTTTCGGATACTGGTTCGCCTTCCGACAAAGCTTTGCGCAATTTGGTGCCGGAGAGCAGCATGCGGTCTGCTGCATCATGCGGGCAGGTTTTCATGGAAGCCATGCCGTCGCACTTGTCGCACCAGAAAGTCCAGTCGATTTTCATCGGTTGGGTTTCCAACGCGTCGGCAGGGATTTCATCGAAAATATGATGCGCATCAAACGGCCCGTAATAATCGCCAACACCGGCGTGGTCACGACCGACTATAAGGTGTGAGCAGCCGTAGTTTTGGCGAAACAGCGCGTGTAACAAGGCTTCGCGTGGTCCGGCATAACGCATGTCCAGCGGATAACCGGCCTGAATCACCGAGTTTTCCACGAAGTATTTGTCAATCAGCGTGCCGATGGCGTTGGAGCGTACATTGGCCGGAATGTCGCCAGGCTTGAGTTTGCCCAGTAGAGAATGCACCAGTACGCCGTCCAGTAGTTCGATGGCGATTTTCGCCAGGTATTCATGGGAACGGTGCATGGGGTTGCGGGTCTGGAAGGCTGCAATGGTGTTCCAGCCGCGTTTGTCGAATTCGGCGCGGGTTTCGGCGGGCGTCATAAACTGCTTGCCATATTCTTTGCGGAAACCGCCTTGCGATAGTACCTTGACTGGGCCAGCCAGATTCACATCACCCTGTTCCATTACCATCTTCACGCCAGGATGCTCGGCATCGGTGGTTTTGTAGACCTGCATGCATTCATGAGCTTTGTCGATGTTGTATTTTTCGGTGATGGTCATGGTGGCGAGAATGGTGTCTCGCTCGGCATCAAAGAGGGCGACTTCATCACCTGCGGCGATTTCATTGGCGACCGAGGTCTCCGTGGAAAGGGTAATGGGGATGGGCCAGAATAAACCGGCAGTGGTTTTCATGCCGTCGCACACGCCCTGCCAATCTGCGCGGGTCATGAACCCGGTTAACGGTGTAAACCCCCCGATACCCATCATGATCAAGTCGCCCGCTTCTCGTGAAGAGATGGAAACCTTGGGCAAGGTTTTTGCGCGGGTTTTTTCGGCATCCAATGCCGAGCCTTCAAGTAACAGGGGTTTGAGATCACCGCCACCGTGAGGTTTTACTAAATTAGACATAGTGTCCTTTTTCCTTTATTAAATTGCAAAATGCACAAGTTTATCCCTTTTTAATCCTCAGGTTACATTTTTTCATCCATGAATGGCTTCAGCAAGCCGGGGAAACACTCATGTTTTTAATGGATAATATTGGGTCGAGATGTTGGCATTGTCTAGCGTTACACACCGCGTGTTTTGATTTTTGATCATTAACACAGTGAGGTAAGGAGCCATAACTCGTATTTTTCCAGGGCGTCGATAGATTAAGAGAAGCTTCTCCCGTGTTTATTTTACCGCTTTACCCGCAGCCTGCTGATCAGCGTGATAAGAAGAACGCACCATGGGACCGCTGGCGACGTTGCTGAAGCCCAGTTCATGGGCCACTTCGGCCAGCCGGTCGAATTCTTCCGGGGTCACAAAACGATCCACTGCCAGATGACTGAGACTGGGTTGCAGGTATTGGCCGAGGGTGAGCATGTTGCAGCCGTGGGCGCGCAGATCTTTGAGTACCTCGACCACTTCATCGAAGCTTTCGCCCAGGCCCAGCATCAGTCCGGATTTGGTGGGCACGTCCGGGTACATTTCCTTGAAACGCTGAATGAGTTTCAGTGACCAGGCGTAGTCTGCGCCGGGGCGAATTTTTTTGTACAGGCGCGGTACGTTTTCCAGGTTGTGATTGAAAACGTCCGGTGGCGCTTGTTCCATAATGGCCAATGCCACATCCATGCGGCCGCGGAAATCCGGTACCAGGATTTCGATCTGGGTTTGTGGCGATGTCTCGCGTACGGCGCGGATGCAATCAACAAAGTGCCCGGCGCCTCCATCGCGTAGATCGTCACGATCTACCGAGGTGATGACCACGTATTTCAGTTTGAGGATGCTCAGGGTTTTAGCGAGGTTGGCGGGTTCGTTGGCATCCAGCGGATTTGGGCGGCCGTGGGCCACGTCGCAAAACGGACAGCGCCGGGTGCAGATGTCGCCCATGATCATAAATGTCGCGGTGCCATGGCTAAAGCACTCCCCCAGGTTGGGGCAGGCGGCCTCTTCGCAGACGGTGTGCAGTTTGTGTTCACGCAACAGACTTTTGACCCGCTGGGCCTCGGTGCTGGTGGGGGCTTTGGCACGAATCCACGGTGGTTTGCGTTTCACTTCGACGGAGGGCACTACTTTGATGGGGATGCGAGCAACTTTTTCTGCGCCGCGCAGCGGGATGCCTTGTTGTATTTTTTTCGGGGAATCTGTCATGAGAAAGCCTGGAGATGTCAGAAATTGGAGTGATGCCAATGATACACCGAATTTGTGTTGTGAAGCAGAGTGTGGGGGGCTGCGATGTCAGTGGCGAGTTGTATGGCGTTGAAACGGAATGGGATGTTGATAACGATATCATTTGTGTGACTTTTTACACTTGCGAATAGTGTCACGCTCTATAGGCTAGGGAAGAGGTGCAAGATGGGTGGTGTGGGTTATGCCTCAAGTTCATGATTAAGGGAGAAAAAAGATGACTGAAGAAATGACAACTATCTTGGAAAATGACAATTCACAAAAAACGATAGTGACAATAGTCTACGCATTACAGGCACTATCCTTTTTTCTTGGAATTACATTTATCGTTGCGGTAATCATTAATTACGTCAAAAAAGATGATGTCAGAGATACCTGGTTGGAATCACATTTCAGATGGCAAATACGCACATTCTGGTTTGCTTGTTTATGGTCAATTCTAGGATTAATAGGGGCATTTTTTATCGTCGGTTATTTTGTATGGGTCGCAAATGCTGTTTGGGTGATTTATCGCATTGCCAAAGGGTGGTTGTGTTTGAATGATGGTAAGGAAATGTACACTTGAGGCCTGAAAGATAGGAGGCTTGTGTACCGTAAATAGATTGTCATGTTGGCAGGGTAATGATGTTGCTTATTGCCTGATGGATTTTGAATGAGAGGTAAAAAATGAGAAGTCCTGCGAGAATAATAAGAAAATTGTTTGGTGGTTTGTCATTGGCTCCAGTTGTTTTTCTGGGTTTGTTAAGCGTTGTCGTGAGCGGATGCGGTGGCGGTAGTAATAATGACAACGATGGAAATGTAGCCCCGCGAGGTCAGGTGACGGTTGCCGGTGTGGTCAGCGGCAGCGGTGGTTTGGTTGACGTTACGGTGTCTTCCGGCGGTAAGTCTGCGACAACAGATGTCAGTGGTTTTTACGAGTTGGCCGATATCCCCGTTCCCGCCAGTGGTTCTGTTGTGCTGACCTATGAAAAAGAGGGTTATGCTACGTTTCAGCGTTCGCTGCCGGTTGCCGGTGGTGAGACCTATGCGGTTGCCGCCAGCCTGCTGCAATATCATCACAATGAATCGATGGATGCTGCGCAAAACAATGAGCTGATTATTGCTGATCCTGGCAATGCTACCGGCCCTTCACTGGCTGAAATAACTTTCCCGGCGGGTAGTGTGGCGAGTAGTGGTAATGTGACCGTCGAGGTAGCGGTGGGAGACCCGACCACTGAAGCCGGGAGACCGACCTTTCCCGGTGACTATATGGCGGCCAGCACTCTGGGAGGGACAGTTGATACACCATTGGAGAGCGTCGTCTTCACCGAAATCACCGTTACCGATGCCAATGGCACGGAACTGACGCAGCTCAATGAACCCGCCACGGTGACCGTACGGTTGCCGGATGCTTTGCAAAGTGAGTATTCGGCAGGTGATACCGTTCCCTGGTGGTCTTACGACGAAGCCACTGCTTCCTGGGTGCGGGAGGATGCCAAGCCCGCCACTGCGATACTGGATGATGCGGAGGTGATTGGTCTGAACGGTGTGCTTTACGCTCGAGCCGAGGTGACTCATTTTTCCTGGTGGAACGTGGACAAGCCGATGACCGAACATGCTTGTCTTTGTGTGACGGTGCAGGATGAAAATGATGCACCTATGGTGGGTTCGCAACTGGTTGCCGAGGGCGTTAGCTACAATGGTATGTCAAGTCCGGCACGCACGGATACGAATGGGCGGGCTTGTGTGACGGTTAAACGCAGTACAACCACTGTGACTGAGCGGGTCAAACTGTATATCGACAGTGGCGGTGTTAAGTTTGATTACGATGTTACCAACGCCAACGAAGGTGATGTAGACAGCAACGAAATTTTCACACCGACCACAGAAGGCAGTACGATTAGCAACACTGGTCAGTGTGTGGATCTGGAAAATACCATTGGGCAGCATTTTGAGGGCGTTGTTAACGGTACCGTCACTAAAGAAGGCTCCGGTAATCCAGTTTCAGGTTTTACCATTCTCAGCAATTTTGGACCTACAGCAATTACCGATGACGCAGGGCAGTACAGCATGAATGTACCAGTGGGGGCTCCGGTCTCACTATTTGCCGTTGGTCTGGTTAGTCAAGGAGTGACAGTGGTCAGTGCCGATACGCCTGCCATTGTGAATTTCGTCGTGCCGAACCGGGACCCGCTGATCACACAGTTCACCCGTGTACCGGATGGTGCCGTAACCAGTGGACAGACTGTCACCCTGAACGTGACTGCCACCGACCCCGATGGCGATGTTCTGAGCTATGCCTGGGAGACCACAGTGGGCAGCCTGAATCAGACGGCGGGTACTTCGGTCGTGTGGACGGCACCCGCTGCGGGTTCGGGCACTGCGCAAACCACCGTTACTGTGACGGATACGAACGGTGGGGAAACCAACCGGACGGCATCTATTGTTTACAATGAAGCAGCACAGGCGGGGAATCGTCTGGCTTTTGTGATAAAGGATGATCTGGACAGCGACCAGCCAGTACAGGGTGCGGTTATTGCCCTGTATAACGAGGACAACCGCACTATCGCGCAAACCAAAATTAGTGATGCCAATGGCGTGGTGGATTTTGGTGACATTGGACGCAGCCGCGCCAGCATTACCCTTGCCTATGAAGATACTGTGGGGGATCGTTATATCGATACCTTTGTCAATGTTTTGGTGGCAGAGAATATTGTCTATTATCAGGACGATACTCCCTCGGGGGTTTTCGGCTCGGGTGACTTCGCCAGTAATGTTATTGCGAATATTGACCTGACTCTGAGCGATATTCCGGTGGGTGCAAATTCTACGGTAGTCCAGCCTTTGGATGGAGCCTTTCAGAATCATTCAGGAAGCGGTGAGTCATTGAGTAATGTCCCGGTGAGGGAGGCCCATTTGCAGGATGACGGCAAGCTGAGCATGCTGGCCCTGACTTTTTCTGATGCGAGTTCCTCCAGCCTGACCGGCTATGGTTACCTGCTGGATCAAACGGTGACGAATGGGGCCAGTTATGATATTTCGCTTGCTCGCAGTCCCTTGGGACTGGGTTGGACAACCAACCCGGTAGCACCGCTGGAGTCTTTGTTTATTCGCGGTGTTCGCAGTGGGCGCGGGTATGTTGTGTCGTTTGATGCTTCAGTGGCTCAGGCAACATCCGGTATAGTGCCTTTCGCCAATGAATTTCCCGTGGAATATTACTGGGTTTCAGCGGATACGGACGATTCGGCAATTACGAAACTGAACAGTACGGTGCGTTACAATACCCTGCCACAGTCTCTGGTGGTACCGCTGCCCGACTACAGTATTGACAGTCTTGACTATGCAGAGGCAACCCGCACATTCAGTTGGGGGATAACAGGCAGTTCGTCACGCGATGTTGTGTCATTGAGCCTGACACATTACGATGATGCCGAGTCGGAGCTCGAATGGAACGTATCAATGGCCGAAAATACAGCCAGTTGGCAGGTGATGGATTTACCTGCGCCCGCCAGCAGCTGGATTGATACCGCAAATATTATGAGCAGCGTTATGGAGATCTCTGTTGAGTCCTGCGATTGGGACATTGCCAACGGCATGGATCAACTATGGCAGTTCTTTACCTCCGGCGGGTCGATATTTGAAACGTTCCAGTATATTTATTGTGGTGAGCGTGAACTGACCGACATGATGGGTATCAGCAGCGTTGCACGCAAGGCAAAGGCGAGCAAATCAGCGCAAGATGTTCCCGGCAAGCTTGGCCTGCCGGGTAACAGACTGGGACATTTGCGTCGCCGTTAGTGCGGAATAATAAGTGAAGCGAGGGCGGCTCCGTGGCCGCCCTGTGCTGTTCCGCTGTGCTTTATATGCTGAGAGCAACGTTTGAAGAATCTCATCCGGCTGCAAGTTGCTGTTTCAATTGTTGTAACAAAGCATCGTTGATATGTTCAAAACTGACATCGGGTTGTAGATCATGTAGTTGGATAGTCTTTAGTCCCGCGTAACCACAGGGATTAATGCGGGAAAAGGGCTCCAGACCCATATTCACGTTGAGGCTGAGGCCGTGATAACAACAGCCACGGCGGATGCGCAGGCCGAGGGCGGCAATTTTTGCGTCATCGACATAAATGCCGGGCGCACCTTCGCGGCGTTGGCCATGGATACCGTTGTCCCGCAGAAGATCGATGATGGCCTGCTCGATTTTATGCACCAGTGTTTTCACGCCCAGTTCGCGGCGGCGCAAGTCCAACAATAAATAGACGATCAATTGGCCGGGGCCGTGATAGGTGACCTGTCCGCCGCGGTCGCATTTCACCACCGGGATGTCGCCGGGGTCGAGGATGTGTTCCGGTTTACCGTTGAGCCCGAGGGTGAATACCGGAGAATGTTCCAGCAACCAGATTTCGTCGGTCGTGTCGGGTGTGCGAGTGTCGGTGAAGTGCTGCATGTCGTGCCACACGGCAGGGTAATCCTGCAGACCGAGGTGACGAACAATGAAGTCCTTGCCTGAAATGCCGGAAAGGTTCACAGAGCCATGAGCACTTGTTCGCAGGCGGTAAGGTCCAGATAAATGGCGTCCAGTTGTGTACGGCTTTTTGCGCTGATGGTAATAGTGACGGACACATATTTCCCGTTACTGCTTGGGCGGCTTTTCAGTGCGTGTTTACCGGTTTCAGGGGCGTGACGCTGCACAATTTCCAGCACCTCCATGTGCAAGGTTTCCGAGGCGAGCCCCATGGCCTTGATGGGGAATTCGCAAGGGAATTCCATGGTGGGCTTGTTGTTGTCTGGTTTGTCCATATTACTGACTGCGTAGCTGCTGTTTGTAGTTCTGATATAAGGCCAGCATGCGTTGAAACAAGGGGCCGGGTTGGCCGTTGGCAACGGGTGCATTGTCTAGCCGGGTGACTGGCAGGATTTCCTTGGTAGATGATGTGAGCCAGACTTCGTCGGCACTTCGCAGTTCATCGCGGCTGATATTTTTTTCACAATGGGCGATATTATTCGCTTCGGCCAGTTCGAGAATCAGATCACGGGTAATGCCCGGTAGCAGAAATGGTCCGGTGGGTGGGGTGATCAGTACGTCACTTCTAACTGTAAATAGATTGCTGGCTGCACCTTCGGTGGCAAAATCATCGCGCAGCAAAATGGCTTCGGCAGCATCTTGGTCCAGTGCTTCCTGGCGTAACAGGATATTCGGCAGCAGGCTGATGGCCTTGATGTGGCAACGTTGCCAGCGTATGTCGTCAAGCGTGATGGCGGCGATACCGTGTTCACGGACTTCCTGACTGACGGGGCTCAATGGATTGCTCATCGCAAACACGGTGGGTACGGGATTATCCGGCATGGCGTGGTCACGTTGCGCACTGCCGCGAGTGACTTGCAGGTAAAGCGATTGCTCGTCACCGTTATTTTGTGCGATGAGCTCGTTTAGCATTGTGCTCCAGTCTGTGTTACTCAGTGGATTGGGAATGCGCACGGCGGTGAGGCTGTTTTGCAGGCGTTGCAAATGCTCGTCGAGCCGGAATAATTTTCCGCCGTAGGCAGGAATAACTTCGTAAACCCCGTCGCCGAAGATGAAGCCACGATCCAGCACAGGTACGCAGGCTTGGTCGGCGGGCAGAAATTTATTATTGAGATAGACGATGTTCATGGCGGCAGAGTATAAGGGAAAAGATATACCCGTAGCGATTGAGATTTAGGTTTTATTGCACGCCTTCTTTGCTCCATGGCGGCTTGAAATTCCTCCTGCTGAGCTGATAGTCACTGAGTCTGTGCCGCTATTCATGCTGCGCACGGGCATGACGGTGTACTAGCGCTCTTGTGTCGTTTCATAAGGTCTAATTTCATTGTTATCTGTCGTTAGTAACTGCAACAATTTGCCATGCACAAACAACTTCTCACGCCCGATTTTTACCTCTTGCAGTACCCCAATTTCACACAAGGCCTTGAGGTATTTTGAGGCGGTTTCTCGATGACCGATGCCCGCATCCACCAAGTTCCCAATACGGCAGTAAGGCTGGTTAAAAATCTGATCCACCAGTTCACGGCTGTAGATGGCAGGCAATTGCTCGCGCACGTAGGTGACGGCCTGTTCTTGCAGTTGGCGCACGGCGTGGACTTTGGTGGTGGTCCAGCGGGCAGTCTCTTTAATGGCGGTAAGCATGAAAGTGATCCACGCCTGCCAGTTTTGTTCGGTGGTCACTTCTAGCAGCAGGCGGTAGTAGTCGACCTTGTTTTGAATGATGTGGCGTGATAGGTAAAGCACCGGCAGGTTGAGCAGTTGTTGATCCACTAAATAGAGGATATTCAACACGCGGCCAGTTCGCCCGTTGCCATCAGTGAAGGGGTGAATGGCTTCAAACTGGTAATGAGCGACGGCCATACGCACTAAGGGATCAATGTCATCGTGATTGTGGAGAAACTGCTCCCAGTTGGCCAACAGTTGGCGGATCACTGCTTCACCAGCTGGCGGTGTATAAATCACCTCACCGGTACGGTCATTAGCCAGCGTGGTACCGGGGACTCGGCGTACATCCAGATCGACATCTTTGATGGCTTGGCATAGTTCCACTGCGAGATTGGTATTTAACGGGCGTGTTTGAATCGATTGGAAGCCCTGATACAGCGCGGTGCGATAACGCAAGGCCTCTTTGGTGGCCGGGTCAGCCTGGTTACCGTCGTGATAGGCAAAGCGGAAAAGCTGATCGCTGGTGGTAACGATGTTTTCGATCGCGGAACTGGCCTGGGCTTCCAGCAAGGGGATGGTATTGATGAGCACGGCTTGGTTGGGGATCAATTCGGCCACTTGCTTTAACTCCGCCAGGGCAACGCGGGCTTCGGTGCATACCTTCCAAATAGCACGGGTCTCCAGCTCCTGGACTGGTGGCAGAGTAGGGAGCTGGTTGTAGGGCTCCTTGGGATTAAAAGCTTGTGTCGACGATTTTACAGTCATGGAGCCATTATGGAAGTATGTGTCGAAAATATCTATTTATTTCGACATTATATTTTCATGTGTCGGACTGGTCGACATATGGTGAACATATTACCTCGTTCCCACGCTCTGGCGTGGGAATGCATACTTGGGCTGGACTCAGTTATTGCAAAAGATGCAACGATTGTCTCGAATGGTAAACACACTGGGCATATTGCGCGTTCCCATCGTCAGGTAGGGGTTCCCACGGGGACCATGGGAACCAGTAAAAACGCCATCATCACTTCGCCGCAGGGCGGCGCTGTTTCCAGCATGGCGTTGGTGATACCGGTGTAATCTTCAATAAAAGCACTGATGCGCCTGGCTGGATTCATCAAACCCTGAAACGGGTCAACCACCACACCCTGCTCGATCGTCACCGCACCAATCTCAATGGCACGATCACCGAAATCGGGAGATAGACCAGTGGTTTCGAAGTCAAGGACGATGACGCTATTGGCAAGTGCGGGGTGTCTGGTATCCGCCAATGTTATGTGCATTCCCTGCTTCAAAGCTACCTGAAAACCCTTCCCCTTATAACGCCTTGATTTTTCAAGAGAATTATTTTCTTTGAATAAATCCGTGAATCTCTACTAGTTATTCTACCTTGCCAACACTATCGAAAACAACTAAAATCATTAACCAAGTAGGTTAAGGTTTTTATATGGATATTACTTTCTCCAGCAAGAAACTTCAGAAACAACTAAGTGAGGCTAAAGTCATGGTTAAAATTCATGGCCCTAGGCGTTCCGCGCTCTTGAAGGTCATCATGACACAACTTAGAGCTTCGCCTAACTTGGGAGTTTTTGCTCCGCCCTATAGCCCTCCACATCGTTGTCACGAGCTGAAGGGTGATAAGAAGGGGTTATTATCGGTAGATTTGGATCATCCATACAGGCTACTTTTTAAGCCAATAAATGATCCTTTACCAACGAGACCTGAAGGTGGTCTAGATTGGCTTCAGGTTACAGCGATAGAAATTAGAGGCGTGGTGGATACCCATGGTTGATAGACAAAATGAATTTCAGCCCGATTACGCGGTCTCTCCCGGCGAAGTTCTCTGTGTCGAATTAGAACTTAGGGGAATGACCCAACAAGAGTTGGCGAGACGTACTGGAATTACCCCAAAGCATATAATTTCAATACTAAAAGCTAAATCGGCGATTACTCCTGAAACTGCCATAAAGTTTGAGCGGGCCCTAGGAATGCCTGTCGAATATTGGTTGAACCTTGAGTCTAATTATCAAGAAATTTTAGCTCGCTTAGCAGAAGAAAAACAATTAGAAAGAGACTTGGATTGGCTTAAACATATTCCCATTAACGCTATGACGAAATTAAACTGGATTGAAAAGGTTAAAGACAAAAAAGGACAGCTTATCGAGGTTCTTCGCTTCTTTGGTATTGCTAGCGTTGATCAATGGGATGAAATGTGGCCAAACCTTAACGTTGCCTATCGACAAAATAAAACGCATGAGGTCTTCCCTGAAGCCGTATCTGCATGGTTGAGACAGGGGGAGTTAGAGGCTTCGAATATTTCTTGTGAACCTTATAACAAAGATAAATTTAGAACAGCACTGGATCAGGTTAGAGGGTTAACTACCGAAGATCCGTCACACTTTGTGCCTGCTATGCAAGAGCTTTGTTCTAAGGCCGGGGTTGCTGTTGTTTTTGTGCCAGCCCTACCGAAAACAGGTGTTAGTGGCGCCACACGGTGGGTAAATAAAAATAAAGCTATTATCCAGTTAAGTCTTCGATACAAAACGGATGACCATCTTTGGTTTACTTTTTTTCATGAAGCTGGGCACATTCTACTTCATGGAAAAAAAGAACTGTTTTTAGAAGGTACTAACGGGCTAGATATGCACAAAGAGCATGAGGCTAATGTTTTTTCTGAACATATGCTAATCCCAGCCTCAAAGTTTTCTAAATTTATTGCCGACAAGAAATTTAACAAAACATCTATTATTTCCTTTGCCAAATCTATTGGTATAGCCCCAGGTATTGTTGTGGGACAGTTACAGCATAAGAACTTATTAAAAATTACCTTTTGTAACGATTTAAAACAAAGATTTAAATGGGTTCATGAATAACAAAAAATACAAATAACAAAACAATCAATGTGACCTTTTTAAGCGCTGGGTGGCTTGCGGTTCGCTGTCGCTCACTTTTATAGTCAGGATTTGATTAATAATTTATTTCATCATCCCTATGCGAAAGTCGCTTTTTTGGAGAAGGATCTTAATGTTTCGCGTGCAACTGCAACACGCTACCTCGATGCTTTAGCGAAAAACGGTCTATTGGAAAAACATAAACTTGGGCGTGAAAATATACTATATTAATTTTAGTCTTATTGACTTGCTTTTTAATATGCCTGAATTAATTGAAGAGTAGTTGTTTATTGTTTTTTTAAAGAAGCTTTGACATATTTCTGTCCTCGCTGTTTTAAGAAATTAATCTGTAAGTGAAGTTTACGGCCAGAAGCGGACATTCAGTAATGCCTGCCTAAACAAGAAATTTCTTTCACAAATTAAGCAAACTTCTCCCTATACTTCGTTTAAGCCTTTAGGAATTCCAGCGGACGTATGGGTCCGTAGGAACATACCAAAAGAAAATTCATAAACAGGGACATTCTCACCTGTAGAAATGGTAATCATCTCACCTGTATCATGAAGCCACTGAAGATGTTCGTTTGTCCAAGGTATGTTATAAAGTTCCAGCTCTTCATTTCATCGTTCGATCTTCAAGCAACCATTGGTACTGTCTACGACCAGCTGATATCAGATCAGCAAATGTCATTATTGAGACATTTGGCTCCCTTCGATCTTGAGCTGGAAGGTCGTTACCCAATTTCCCGCCGATGACGATAACGTTTATTTGTTGGTCAATTCCATTTTTATAGAAGTCATTTCTATAAGCAGTTGCTTGCTGATAATCTTCAAATGCCAACGCATGACTAGGTCTCTTAAACTCAATGAGCAATCTCTCACCATTAAGGTTTTCAGTTAGAAACAGATCAGGTCGCTTATCGGCTCTATCACCTTTGTATTTCTTTCCGAGATATTCTTCAATTTGACGTTTCAGCGTCATATTTGAGCTAAATAGACTGTATTCGATACCAAAAAGCCATAGGCTACCTTCAATCGCTTTATGAACATGGGATTCTAGTGTGTCAGGCCGTAAACAGATTTCTTCCAAATAATTCAAGAAATCGAGTCTATTATTAGCCTGCTCTACCACCAAAGCCATCTCTACGAAGCCAAACTCTTCCAGAGCCTCAGCAAAACGAGAGACTTCAGAATGGCGGGCTGAATTGATATGCTCCAGCACTATCCTGTAATCATTGTGTTCTAAAGCGTCTAGAAGCACATTTACAACCGGCTCTAGCTTGTCTTCCGATTCTTGGTAAAAACGATCTAGAATTTTTTTTATTGCTTTATCAGCAAATTCACGCCGTTTCTCAGGAAGCTTTGATATGCGTTCTAATGCTTTCTTACGCAGCCTCGCCTGCGCCAAATGCATTTCCTGGCCGTAAACACTCTTAAGCTGCTCCCTAAGGATAGGTTGAACCTTTTCGGTAAGCTTACGCTCGGTAGCACTGCCCTCGATCAAGGCTCCCCAATCAGCTGTCACATCATCAGAACATCCCGTCAGATCAATCTCACCAAAGCATTTATCCAATAGCTTTTTGGGAATATCATCTGCTTGATCCAGTCCAAAGAAACCTGGCTCTCCTACAATCTTTCCATCTACACGTATGGAAATTCCGGGTTTGCGCAATTTACGTTTTTGATCGCTTACTGTGCAGCGCAGCGTGGCAACCCCAGAGCCAAAAGTAATACTTTCCTCTTTATATTCGCCCTGAAGATCATCAACATCTAATGGTTTGCCATTGATGATGATATTAAAGCCATCCTCGCGACCGTATTCAGCAATGAGCAACTGTTTTAATTTATGTTCTGTGGGAAAGCGTAGATTTTGATTCAGACTGGATAGTGTAACTTTGGTGCCAGAAGCTATTTCACTACTATCAGACTCACGGATATCTAAAGGCATATCAGGCAAGCCCTCGTAGCTTTCCAAGAGCTGCTTATCTAGTTCGAAAGCAGAGCATCTATTTCGCGCCCATGTTTCCAGCTTCATCGACGATGTAATCATCAAGCCTGCAAATTTACCGATTCCCTTCCTGCCCTTTATTCGCCTACGTAAGTTTGGTGAATAATCACCGCTACGATCACGTCGATTCCTTGCAATGTTGAGATATTCACTCTGTAGCTCATTTATTGTCATTCCAGTGCCGTTGTCCAGCACAATAATAGGTGAGCCGCTTAATGGGAGTGGTAAAGAAACCAGTACGTCTGTAGCCTCAGCATCCCATGCATTATCAATCAGCTCTTTTAGAGCTTTTTCTGGTGAGCGATAATTCTCGCTCAACAAAAATGCTAGTCGCGTATCAATCTTGAAAGATTGTTGACTCATTGATGACAATCCTCAGTATTATATTGTTAGCAATCAATGAGGTTAGAAAAATTGCTTTCATGTCAATCTTCCAACGTCCGCTAAGGGTCGCAAGCAGCCCCTCAAATTATTAGCCAGAAACACCAAAACACTCCACTAGCCGTTCCTTCACACCCACGGTAACCCGCTTGATTCCAATCAGTCCTGCCATTTGTTTAAATTTCGATCACTGTCGTTGAGTGCTGCCAACTCCAGAAGAATGGGGACAGAATTTTGGAAAAAGGCCAAATTGAATTTTGGCGCTAGTGCTGCGCTGATACGAATAGAATTACTTTTTGTTTCAGGGTCATTCGAAGACTCTGATGTAATCACAGATTCCATGTGTTCCCTGCTCCCCCTAACACCTTATGTTTTTTTTTATTATCTATCTATATCATACGGGGAATATTCCCCCCAGTTTTTTTGCTAAATCCTCAGCCTTAAGGTGCGTATGGCGTTTGAGCATCGTCAAATTCTTGTGGCTGGTGATGGCGGAAACCTCTGATTAATTTAGGTTTAATTCTCAAAATCCGGAGGCTATTTTCACGATATCTCTGCCTCCGGAGGCGCATTATATGGCTGACAGTGCTGGCTGGCCGTGTGTTGCTGATAACTACCTGCTGAGCTGATAGGTCACTGTGTCTGTACCGCTATTCATGCTGCGCACGGGCATGTCAGGGATATTGTTATCCCCTGCGTCATGGATGACGGATATCCCCAGGTTGCGGTTAACGGCCCAGGAAATGCTGCTGTCACGCCAGTTTGGTGTGTAGCTGGAGAAGCCACTGAGGTCTGAAACATCGTCATTGTAGAATGTGAGTTCGGGAGTGGTGACCCATTTGCTGATAGTCACGGAATGGCCCGCAGGGATGTGATACCAGCCAGCGATGGGCTCGATAGGTAAACTCGTGTCGTTGTCCAGTACCGTAAAGCGGCTTGTCGCAAAATCGGCAGTGCCTGCTACGGATACCGATGATAGTACCGGTTTTGGATAACCGGCAACGGACGCGTAGGCGTAAACGTCGCGTTGTTGGAAGTTACGTTTTTGCGGGCAGGTCTGGGTCTCTGTGGTGCCGACTAAGGCCCAGGCAAAGACGTAGGCAGAGGGTGGAACAAGCGCACTTTCATCCAGGATGTAGTCATAGCGGTAGGTCAAAACAGAGGAGGAACTCTCCACAGTGGTGACCTCGAATTGTGCATCGAAGTCAGGCACATCACTCCAGGCTGATGGCGTGGGTGACGAGGGCAGGTCATCACTGGGAATAGTTGTCGCCGTGCCGAAACTGGCGGCAGGTACCTGTTCCGGCACCCAGGCAGAGCCCGTAAAGTTCAGTACTGTGGAAGTGGCTGTCCATTCGATCATTTCCGGGCACTGGGTGGTTGGTGTCATGAGTCCTATGCGCCATTCGGGCGTTGTTTTGAGGTTGATCTGGTGTTCCCGCACCAGTTGATCGACAGTCTGCGTCGTGGTGTGTGTCGAGTTGTCCGTAAGCGATAGATAAAAGGATTTACCCACGGTATTGGTAAAGGTGTAAGCGATACTGGCGAATTCTATATTGTTGAGCGTTGCCCGGTCTGTGAACGCTGTTCCTGTGAAGATATCGTCCCCAAAGTCGCCGATGGTGTCCATACTGAATGCAGGCACATAGAAGTCAGCGCGGAAAAGAAAACTCAGGTTGCTCAGGTTGCCAGCAGCATCACTCACCTCGACCCGTATCATGTGTTCGTCCACAGGTGTCGCCTGATGCCAGTTTGGCGTCAGCATTTCGGATACCAGTGGAATCAGGTATTCATCATCGATAGCACTCACAGTTCGCCAGGGATTGATGATTTCGCCGCTACGTTCGTACTGGATGCGTACCTGCATGTCTTTCGGTGCGGTCGTCGCATCCGGCCCCATTTGGTCCGAGATACCGAAGGCAAAGTAGGGTATTGCGTTGTTATTCAGTTCCAGGCGGTCGATGAGCACACCGTTGAGATCAACGGTATTCGTTTCAAAATACAATGGCAGGGCATCGTTCACATCCTGCAAGGCAGCCTCGGTGTAGCTGCCATCACCACTGGAAAAGCGTGCAAGACTGTGCATGTCGACGGTAGTGATAACGGGGGCAATCATGTCCAGATGCAAAACGGTTTGAGTATCCAGCCGTTTACCGACCCGATCGATGATGCTGATCGGAATGATATTTTCGCCGGGCACAAGGTTGACGGTTGCGTTCCAGGTGCCGTCTGTGAATAGGGTGGCTGCTTGTCCCTGAGCGGTGATGGATTGAACGCCAGAGACATTGTCACTGTACGTGCCGGTGATCAATGTTGTTGCTTGGGCACTGGCTGGCGGGGAGTTGATATTGACCACGGGTGCTGTGTTGTCAAATTGTAAGGTGAAGGCGCTGTTTGCCTCGTTGTTCAACACATCGGTCGCGGTGACGAGAATTTCATGCTCGCCGTCGGTGTAGTCTGTGGTGTCGATGATGGCTAGGACATTTGTCGTGTTTGCGAGATCGGTCACCAGGTCGCCATCGATGGATATACGAATGCGTTCAGCCCCTAAAAGCCCGCCAATGGCTATTTCAAAACTGAAAACCCCACTGCGATATTCATCGGCTGATCGCGTTATGGTGACTTCGGGTGTTTGTCCATCAATGCTGACCGGGTCAGATGTACCCAGCAACGGGCCGGTTTGCGCGGCTATCTGTTGGGCAGGGGTAAGCAGTTTGTCGATGCTCAGGCCGGTTTTATTTTCGTCGCTGTTGGCGATGGCCAGCATGTGCAGGGAGAATGCGATGCGAAAAGTATTTTCATCAAGCGCCACTCGCCCAAAGGCCAGGGGCATTAATGCCGTGCCTTCCCGATTGTAGCCCACACCGTTAAACACACCATCAGAACGGACATCGTTGTAGAGAATCTGCATCAGGGCAATTGACGGGTAAATGGTGTGCGGCACATCGTTTTTGTCACTTGCCCACGCTGTCCAGCTGGACAATCCTGCCAGATAAAACCCATACAATGCCGGGTCATTGAGTTCGGAAAGCCGATTGTTTTCATCAGTAACCGCCAGAGGGGGTGTTACGCCGGTATCGATGGCGAAGAAGTGGTTAATGTCTGCGTTTGCCTCGGAGATTGCTTGATCCACAGATGAGCCATTATTAATTTTGTATTCCGCCAGGCCGACGGCAAGATGAGTCAGCGGTGTCACCATGGCATCAAGCGGTTCGCCGGATTTGTAGTTTGTTACGGCACGCAGCACCTGTCCATCGGCCAGGGTGACAGCACTGCCGCTGGCATCTTCCAGATAGGTGCCGCCGCTGACTTCAATCAGGAGCGGTTGCTCGGATGCTCGTAGCTCAATGGCATAACCGCCCTGCTCATCAGTGACGGCAGCACCCAGGAGCACGCCGCGAACGCCGTTTCCAAAACCGTAAACGCTGACCCGGGAGCCCACAAGAATACCGTCAACAACATTGCCTTGTATGACGCCGGGTGGACGTTCTTCGGGTAAATCCAGGGAGTCATCGGACGAGCAGCCCGTGAGAAAAGACACTGCCGCAAGCAGCAAAACAGGTAATAAAAACAGTAGCTGTGATTGTTTGTGTATTGACATGATATGCATCTCGTTTGTGTCAGTAGCGATACAGCAGCATGATCAGGGCTGAGCTTTCGCTGATATCCCCGTCAATGGGAATGGTTTGCTCAAGCTTCGCGCCAATGTCCCAATTCCGGGTTAAGGGCCATTCACTGACGATGTTAAGTAACAGGGCGATGGATGTTTGTTCGCGGTCGGGCCAGGCAGCAAGCAAGAATCCGTCTGAGTCTACGGTGTGTCGCGTGGTGTAAGTGACCCAGGAAGCGCCGATACCCACGCCAAACCAGGGTGCCCACAAGCGTGTTACCCGAAGACTTTTTTGCACGGAAAAGCGAAGACCAGACTGTTCCACGTTCTGGCCGACCTTGCTTGCTGAAGGGTCCAGTGCAGCCTTGTAATAAAAGAGTTCCGACCAGTAACGTATATCGCTGATCAACCAGTCGGTGTGGATCAGCGTTAGTGGTAGCGAGGTCCATTCCTTTGCGGTATTGCCAGCCGGGTCATCCACTGAGACATAAGCGGTGCCCATGGCGTATCCCAGTTTTGCGGTATTTTCCGGTAGGCCGAGCGCTGCGTCTGCCGAGCGGACAATAAACATCGATAATAATACCAAGGTGATAAGATAAAGTTTCTTCATTAGGTACGAACTCCGACAGCTTGCCAGAACCAGATTGTGTTAAAGATCCATGCAGCTGTTACTAAGCGTAGTTATGTCATTTGTCATAACGATAATCAAACTGCGTTATGACGATGCCTCGCGTACTCTGTACGACACCAAATTTAATGCTGCCATCGTAAGAGGTGACTCTTCCTGCGCCTTTCTCACGCACAGTTAACTGAAAGTTTCCTTTGCCGTGCATCTGGTTTTTAACTTTTTCCCACTGGATATTACTGATCATCATTTTGCGCATGTCAGTAACAGCAAACAACTTACGGTAGTCATCTTCAATTTCATTGAGGCTGGTTTTGTCGTTGCTATGCGCGTTTTCGGCAAAAACGCTGACCAGTTTTCGCAGGTTACCCGTTTCATAAGCGGAGGTGAGTTTTGATAACAATATTTTCAGATCGGTTGCCGGGATATCTGTTTCTGCTGCTGTGGTTGGCTCCACCGGATTGCTATCGACGGAGGGTTGCTCATGCCGTATGGGGGGCGTGACAGGTTTTGCAAGAGCCAAAGAAGATGCTGATGGCAGGGAGGAAATAACAGCGGATGTATCCGTGGCCTTGCTGACCTTGGTCGGCTTCTGACTTTCTGATGGCAATCGGGCTTTTGACGGTCGGGGAGATGATTTTGCTGTTTGAGGGAGCTTGGATGTTTGATCATTATTTGCCAAGGTTGTTTGTATGCCGTCAGCCTTCTCTTTCTGGTACGGTGTTTTGTTGGTTTCCGGTGTCTTGTGCTGTTCCACTGTCAGTGGTTCTGCTGCCTTTGTTGTTGACGGGCCGGTGTCAGTGACAATTCTGGAGAAAGACGTTTTGGGAGTTACTTGGTTATTGTCACCTTGCAGCGAATCAATTGTCGCTGCAGAGCCGGGAGTAGCTATGCTGTTTTTTCCATTGGGCGTGATGCTTTCGGATTGCCCATTTCGGTTTGTACCCTCTTCGCCATCAGCCGCATCCTGTATCTGCGCTGGCGCAATTGTCGCGACTATCAGTCCGTTTGTTTCCTGGTTGCCTGCTATGTTCGACAGGGTGACGGGTTTATCGATGTGTTGAAGTTGAGACGCGGTGAACACGCCAAGGACGGCGACACTTGTAACGGCAGCCCATTTCCAAACGGATGAAGGATGGTGGTTTATTCTGGCAGAGAGCGGCCGGGGCGGAATGCCAGGTAGGTTCGCATTGAGCTGCTGTATGCTGTCCGGAGATATCAGGCGTGCTGATTCGGCTCTGATATAAAAGGCGACACTGGCACGTAATTCCCGGTCAGCCTGACTGTCTTGCGTTAACGTGCGCAGCAGCCGACGGGCACCGTCGCGCACCAATTCCTGGAGGACATCCGTATCTTCCAGGTTTGTGTGGCAGGCAATCAATGCGGTGCCGATTG
>Ga0316202_10001100_pt1 | contig 22867 bp, 27 predicted proteins | sample 3monrhotite_MG_FD_204934 | JGI IMG/M metagenome (GOLD analysis project Ga0316202, IMG submission 204934) | Microbial mat bacterial communities from mineral coupon in-situ incubated in ocean water Damariscotta River, Maine, United States -... | ecosystem: Environmental > Aquatic > Marine >... | reverse complement strand
CAGCTTCAGGAAAAGACCGAGATGGCTCGTCAGGCTTATCTCCGGGCGTACGATGATGGCGATAAAGAAGCCATGTTAGCTTCTCAGGAAGCCATGATGGATGCCCGTCAGAACATAAGTCTTGTCAAGCAGGGTCGTCAGGATGTTGAAAAATATTCTGAAGAACTTGTAAAACACGCCGAGACGGCTAATAATCAACAGGTAGCCCAGCAGCAACAGGCGTACGACCCGAAAGCTGTTGAATGGGCAGAGAGTAATACATGGTTCGGGCAGGATCAGGTAGCCACAGCCGCAGCACTGGCGATTGACGCAACGCTGAAGAATGAAGGTTACGATCCGACGGACGATAATTTTTATAGAGAAGTTGACAAGCGTTTACGCTCAGAACTTCCTAACAAGTTCGGGGCTGCTCCTGCCCCGGCAACACAGGAGCAAGTGGTTGGGGGACAGTCGCGTAAGTCGCCCGATTCTGTAGGTAAGAAAGGTAATCGGAAGGTTAAGTTGACCAAGTCTGATATTGATCTTGCAACTAAATGGAATATACCACTTGAACGCTACGCCAAAGAAAAGGCAAAAGCAGACAAAGCAACAGAGACGGGCGATTATACGTCCATCAATGTTGGTTAACGCGGAGGACGAAAACATGAGTGAAGCACGTAAAAGCCGAGTAGAGGAAGAGCGTTTCGACGAAGAGTTCACAGAGCCAAACTGGTTGTCAATCCCCGATTCTGTAGTTGATCGGTTCAAAGATGAAGGTATGGTCCTCCGATGGATCAGGATCACGATCAATGGACAAGATGATTACAAGAACGTAGGCGACCGGCAAAATGATGGCTGGACTTTTGTCGAACCAAACGATGTTCCCGAAATGATGGTAAATTCTCGTATCGTGGACGAGGGACGATTTGAGGGTTGTGTTGTTCGTGGTGACGTAGCACTTGCGAAGGCTTCTGCAAAACGTATGCAGAGCCGACAAGAGTACTATCAGAACCGTTCTCGAACAATGATGGATAATGTTAATGCCCAGTTGATGAATCAATCAAACTCGGCAATGCCTATTCATAACAATTCTAAGTCGAGTGTAACTAGAGGAAGGACGCCTTCCTTTAATGATTAAGGAGTATCATTATGTCTGGCTTGTCAAAAGCACTTAATGGCTTCGTCCCTTCGCGTCGTCGTGGTTCGGGTGCTAACAGCACCGGCTCCAGTCGTTATCGGGTTGCAAACAGCTTTGGTAGCAACATCTTTTACGGCGATCTTGTGAAATTGGACGGTGGCTTTATTGAAGTTATCACCACAACCACGGACTATTCCACCGGGGTATTTCAAGGTTGTGAATATATTGATCCAGTCTCGAAGCAGCCCACCTTCTCGAATTATTATCCGAGCGGTGTTTCTTCGGCGGTTGGAAATGTTACGGCATTCGTTGTTGACGATCCTGCCGCAACATACATTGTTCAGGCCGACGCCTCGGTATCCGTTGGCGACGTTAACCTGAACTTTGACGTAACTCTTGGGGCGGGTTCCTCCTTTACCGGTGTTTCCGGTTTTGGTATCATAGCCACTTCCCGAGTTGAAACAACTGCAATGGTCCGTGTCCTTGACATTTATGGTGAGCCGGGCAATAACTTTAGTGATGCAAATCCTAAAGTTGAGGTTCGTCTCGTCCAGCATGTTGACGCTGACGTATCTTCGCACGACGCATAGGGGAGTAATTAACAATGGCTATTAACCGCAGTAATATTGCAAAGGAACTGCTCCCCGGTCTTAACGCCGTCTTCGGTGTTGAGTACGGTGATGTAAACGACGAGCAGCTTCCTCTTTATGATGTCGAGAACTCTGATCGTTCTTTTGAAGAGGAAGTTCTCTTCACCGGGTTCGGTTCGGCCCCGACTAAAACAGAAGGCTCGGCGGTCCAGTTCGACACCGCGCAGGAATCGTACACCTCACGTTACAACCACGAGACTGTCGCCCTTGCATTTTCCGTCACGGAAGAAGCAATGGAAGACAATCTTTACGACACCTTCTCGAAGGTTCGTTCCCGTGGTCTGGCCCGTGCGATGGCGAATACCAAGCAGGTCAAAGCTGCTGATATCTTCAACAATGGTTTTGCCGCTGGTGACTTTGCCATCGGTGACGGTCAGGCGTTCTTCAGCGCCTCGCATCCGACCATCGCTGCTGGTACACAGTCTAACCTTGCCGCCGCTGCTGATCTTTCAGAAGCAGCTATGGAGACTATTCTTACGAACATCCAGCTTATCGAGGATGATCGTGGTATTCTGATCGGGGCCGGGGCCAAGTCGCTCCATATCCCCCCGGCACTTCAGTTTACCGCCGAGAAGATTCTTATGTCTCCGGGTACAACGACTGGTGCATTCGCAAAGAATGACATCAATGCCATCCGTTCGATGGGTGCTGTACCGGGTGGTTATTTCGTGAACCGTCGTTTCACGGATGTTAACGGCTACTTTGTCAAGACTGATGTTCCGAACGGTGCGAAGATGTTCGTCCGTACGCCGCTTCAGACGAAGATGGAAGAAGACTTCGACACTGGTAACCTGCGATTCAAGGCTCGGGAGCGTTACAGCTTCGGCGTCTCTGATTGGCGTGGTTACTTTGGTTCTCAGGGTGCGTAGTACACGTCCTTGTTAAGCCAATTTTGGTGTGTGATAATCGGGGGGCTGGGAGACTGGCCCCCCTTTTTATAAGACCTGTCAGGTCGGGAGAATTAAATGTCAACAAATATCAATTATGCTTATGCAGCAGCAACTGCCACGGGGGATGCTGCCGGTCTTACAAAACCCATGTTAAAAGTACAGAATGATGTGTCGTTGTCTGACACACGTATTCAGGGAGTCCATGCTACTGGTGTCGGTGTTTTTACTATTTCAGACGAAAACGCCACAAAGATTAAATTTAATAGCGTAGCAGACGCCGAGATTTATATTGCTGATTCTGGGGTACGTTTTGACGGTGCAGTTACAGTAGTCATGCCAACCACCGCCTCTACCGTTGCTGTCCAGTACGGCTGATGGCTATTGATTATCGTGGCGAGAAGTTCTCCGGATACAATAAACCGAAGCGGACTCGCGGCCACCCAAAAAAATCTCATGCTGTTCTTGCCAAGGATGGGGACAAGGTAAAACTTATCCGGTTCGGACAGCAAGGTGTCAGCGGCTCACCTAGAAAAACAGGCGAGTCTGACTCGTCTCGTAATCGTCGAAAGTCTTTCAAGGCCCGTCATGCCCAGAATATTAAAAGAGGCAAGATGTCCGCAGCCTACTGGGCAGATAAGGTTAAATGGTAAACTCATGGATAGTATCAATCTTCCTATTGCCACCGTTGTTATCATTCTCATCCAACTCGGGGGTGGTATCTGGTTCGGATCAAACATATCATCTCGCGTCTCCGCAGTTGAAAATAGACTTGAATCTTCAGAAATTTTGCCTGTCGGATCAGCGGGTAAAATTTCGGAGATGTCTGACCGACTCGCCCGTATTGAGACTAAGCTGGAGCTTCTGATGGAATTTAATAAATGAGAAAGTATCTGAATAAATTTTCAGAGACTTTTACACAGGCGTTTGTATCGTGTGCCACCATGATGGTTCAGGGTGATTTTCTGGCCCTGACCACCAAACATGCTTATGCGGCGTCTAAGACAGCGGGACTTACAGGGGGTGCGTCTGTTATTTTAATTTTATGTATGGGACGTATCCCAAATCCGCTGGTTCTGGCATGGGCTGTCGGCGTCTTAACAACTGTGGCAGACCTGATTGTCCACCCTTCGCATTTTGGTAGTTCGATCACTGAAGCTGCGGCAACGGGTTTAATGGCCGCTATTCTGTCATACGCAACAACAAAAATTATACGATGACAATTCGCAGATCAAACATTTCGGCACAGGTTACCAGAGGAAAATCCAGAATGGCAAAGCCTGTTAAGTTAAAAACTGGCGGCAAACCAAAATCAAAGGTGAATGAAGCTGGGAACTATACCAAACCATCGATGCGTAAAAACTTATTTAACAAAATCAAAGCCGGTGGTAAAGGCGGTAAACCGGGCCAGTGGTCGGCACGGAAAGCACAGATGTTGGCAAAAGAATACAAATCTAAAGGTGGGGGCTATCGAGACTGATGGCCCTGAAGAAGTCACAGAAGTCGCTCAAGAAGTGGACCGGGCAGAAGTGGCGGACCAAGTCCGGAAAACCATCGACGCAAGGATCGAAGGCGACCGGGGAGCGTTATCTTCCGGAAAAGGCTATCAAAGCCCTGAGTTCAAAAGAGTACGCCGCAACCTCCAAGGCCAAACGGAAAGGGACAAAGCGCGGAAAGCAGCATGTCTCACAGCCCAAGAAGGTTGCAAAAAAAACAAAGAAATATAGAAAATGACCTATGTTTTTATTATTGTAACGATGTATGCAGGTTTAATTCACGAAATCACAACCACTGGATTTCCTAGCGAAGAGACTTGTTACGAATACGCGGCAGGAGCGTTAACCGCATTTAACTCAGTTGGTCATAAAATTATTCAGGCCGACTGTCAGCTTATAGATAAAGGAGCATGACAATGGCTATGAAACCCCGAATGATGAAAAAGAAAAAGACTATGATGCGCGGCGGCGGTAAGGTAAAACCTCCTAAGAAAATGATGCGTGGAGGCAAGACTGGTGCAAGGAAGACCCGTAAGTGATTACATTCTCGATATTCAAAAATGGACCCGTGAAGTTCTGTCTGTCCCTTCTGAAGAGTTGGGCGGACAGCCTCCGTGCCCTTACGCACAAGGCACGTGGGATGCTGGACTTGTCGCTGTCGGTATTTGCCACAGTCTGGATGATGTCACTGACGCTCTTGATTTTTTTCCCGCTAGTAGTAGTGATGTTTTCATCGCTGTTCTTCCTGATGTTGAAAGACCTTCTGCTGAAGAACTGGCCCGTTATGTGGAAGAAAAGAACACAGGTCTGGTGGCAGAAGACATGTGGCTTATGGCGTACCACCCAGAAGACGATCCATCCGAATACGGATTAGATTATCTGGACGTTGAGTGGGAGCCTGTAGTACCTGAAGAGTACAGCATGATCTTTATTCAGTATCTTTCAAAGTTAAGGGACGCATCTTATAATCTTGAACAGCAGGGCTATTATGATAAGTGCCCATGGGGGACGTACCGTGACCTCGTCCATCGCCGTAACGAGAAAGCAGTAGCTCATGACAAGTTCAGGCCAGACGACATTTGATCTTACAATTGACGATGTGATCGAACAGGCTTTTGAGCAGGTCGGCGGTCAGCCTATCAGCGGTGAGGAAGCCCGGTCGGCACGTATATGTCTTAACCTGCTGATGACAGAGTGGCAGAACCGTGGTGTTCTCCTCTGGAAACTTGCAGATACCCCGGTGACTGTCAGCACGTCTGTCACCGAATATACTCTTAATTCAGATATTATTGATAGTCTCCAGACTACTATTACTGTGAACGGTAATGATCTGGAGATGAATCGAATTACTTATCAAGACTATATGAAGCTGCCTGACAAGTCACAGACAGGTCGTCCCACACAGTTCTCGTTTCTCCGGGGGAAAGACAATGTCAGCATGGTTGTCTGGCCGACTCCTGAACAGACCTACACCATGAACCTACTGGCAATGACTCGGATACAGGATGTGACAGCCTCCGCGATCCAGACATCTGATATGCCATTCCGTTTTCTCCCCCCGCTTGTTGACGGACTGGCGTACAAATTGTCATCCCGCCGTCCCGGCATTGATTCAGGAAGGATCGGCTTTCTCAAGCAGCAGTACGAGGAATCGTTTGCATTTGCTCTTGAAGAAGATCGTCAGCGTACGTCGATGTTTATCCGTCCCCGTCTTGGACCTCTCTGATGGCTACAGGTCGGCGGTCAAACGCTATATGCGACAGGTGTGGGTGGCGGTGTAAGTACATCGAGCTTCTCAATGAAGTTGAGGTAGGTGTCTGGGTCTGCTCAGAATGTTATGACGGGGCATTCAATGCAGTTAATCATCCACAGAATATGACGAATTCGGACACCACAGATGATCCATCTCTTGATCATCCCCGACCTGATACGACGGCAGATACGTCAGCAACAGATGATTCGTGGACGCCAGATATGTCGTCTCCGTCGTATCATAACGGACAGGAAGATTAGTCATGGCACTTAACTACGCACAGCTACGAACCAACATAATTGAATCTACGGAAAATGATGGGGCAGAGTTTGAGTCTCAGCTTGATCAGTTTATCGGACGTGCAGAAACAAGGCTGACTATTGATATTGACGATGCAGGTCTGACCCAGCATCAGTACACACAGGTTGTTGCGTCTGATCCGTTCCTTGGATTGCCGACCGGATTTACGATTGTCGAGTCTGCCAACATAACGGCTGACGGGACACGTATCAATCTGCTTAACAGAAACGTAGACTTTATTGCCGACTACTGGCCGGTACGTACATCTGTCGGGACACCAAAGTATTACGGTCTCTGGGACGACAATACCATCATCGTCGCCCCTACACCTGTCTCAGCATTCCCGATTGAACTGGCGTTTGTTGTGGCACCGACGGCCATAACTTCTGTTAACCCGACAAACTATTATACTGCTGAAACACCTAACGCCCTGTTCTATGCGTGTATGGTCGAGGCAGAGCTTTTTAACAAGAACTACGAAGTTGTTAAAATTTGGTCTGAACTTTATACTAAAGAAATTGAATTGCTCCGTAACCGTGCCCGTCGCGCCCGTCGTGATGATCTGGAGCCGCGCAACCAACAGGCAAACAACGCCAATACACTTACCGGAGGCTCATAATGGCTATTACTTCAGGAATTTCTATCTCGTTCCGTTCTCAGATTATGCTTGGTGAGCACGATCTTGATACGGACTCAATTAAACTTGCACTCTATTCTAGTTCTGCTTCTCTGTCGGACGGTACCACGGTCTATACCACGTCGAACGAAGTTGTCGGGACAGGCTATTCAGCCGGTGGTGTGGTGCTGACAGGCATTGATGTTACGACTGACTCGTCAGTGGCTGTTGTATCAATCACAGATGCGGTTGTCACAGCATCGACGATTACGGCACGTGGTGCCCTTATTTATAATGCATCTCAGGCAAATAAAGCAATTGCCGTATTTGATTTTGGTGCAGACAAATCTTCTACCGCAGGTGACTTTACAATTCAGTTCCCGGCTGCTGCTGCCGCAACGGCGATCATCCGCATTAAATCTTCGTAGGACCGGCCTATGGCACTGGTTCTTAAAGACAGAGTCAAGGAACAGACTACAACGACAGGAACAGGTACCGTTACTCTGGGCGGCGCTGTATCTGGATTTGATACATTTGCATCTGTCGGGGACGGCAATACAACTTACTATGCCATTGTCAGCCAGTCTGCCAATGAATGGGAAGTTGGTCTTGGGACGTACACAGCATCTGGGACGACATTGTCCCGTGACACCATCCTTGAATCATCAAACTCTGACGCGGCTGTAAACTTCTCAGCCGGGACAAAGGATGTTTTTGTTACCTATCCGGCAGATAAATCTGTGTATGCAGATGCGGCTGGGACAGTAAATGCAGGTGCTATTGCTGCTACATCGCTTACCCTAACTACTGATCTTGCTGTAGCAGATGGTGGTACAGGAGCCTCGTCGTTAACGGACGGTGGTGTACTTTTAGGATCAGGAACTGGTGCTATTACTCCGATGGCCGTCCTTACTGATGGGCAGATGATTGTTGGTGATGGTTCAGGTGATCCAGTTGCGGAGAGTGGCGCAACGCTGCGTACGTCGATTGGCGTTGACCCCGCAGGAACAGACAACTCAACAAACGTCACCCTTGCAGGATCGCTAGACTATCTGACGATCATTGGGCAGGAGATTACTCGTGGTGCGGTTGTACTAACAACTGATATTTCAGGAACACTTCCGATTGCCAACGGCGGTACTAACGCTACCAGCGCGGGTGCGGCGCGAACCGCTCTTGGTGCAGCAGCATCTGGGGCGAACTCTGACATCACCTCGATTACAGGACTGACAACAGACCTGACCGTTGCACAGGGTGGCACTGGTGCTGGGACGTTTGCAGCCAACGGAATTTTGTTTGGCAACGGCACGAGTGCGATTGGCGCTACTGCCGTAGGAACTAGTGGTCATGTTTTAACATCAAATGGGTCTGGGGTAGCTCCGACATTCCAAGCCGCTGCTGCCGGTGGTGCAACAGACATTGATGGCCTGTCTGATGCCTTAACCAATTCCAGCGGCGGTACTGTTGGCCTCGGAACTGGCGCTCTTGCGGCAGACGACGGTTCTGCAAACCTAAATACTGCACTGGGTTTTGACGCGTTAAATGATGTAGTTACTGGTTCGCGAAATGTTGCGGTTGGTCATTCTGCGGGATCAAAGGTGACGAGTGGAAACAATACATTTATTGGGGAGAGGGCGGGACAGCTCCTCGTCACCGGCTCGGAGAACACGGCAGTAGGCGGTGCTGCGATGATTTCAGCCATCACAGGTAACGGAAATTCTGCGTTCGGTTACGGGGCTTTAGGCGGCGGCAGTGGCACTTCAATGGGTCAAAACGTCGGGGTAGGTTACCTCGCCGGTTATCGTGTCACTACTGGTGATGGAAATACGATTGTTGGATACGATAACGGTGCTACCAATCTTTTAACTACGGGCAGTAACAACATTGTTTTGGGCAATCTGACAAGTGCCTCTAGTGCCACAGTATCGAATGAAATCACGCTTGGCAACACTAGTGTAGATAAGTTCCGCATTCCCGGTATCAATTTTATAATCAAAGATTCTACTGCGACTGAGGATTACGTTCTTACAGTCGATGCTTCCGGTGAAGCGGGTTGGGAAGCTGCTGGTGGTGTAACAGACATTGATGGCCTGTCTGATGCCCTGACTAATTCAAGCGGTGCAACCATTGGCCTCGGAACTGGTGCTCTTGCAGCAGACGATGGCAGCGCGAACAACAATACTGCCTTGGGGTATCAGGCACTTAATGACGCTACAACATCCTCGCGTAATGTAGCCGTTGGTTATCAGGCACTGGACAATCTGACTACAAGTTTTGGCTATAGCACAGCCGTTGGTTATCAGGCTCTCGACGCAGTAACGACTGGATACGGCAATACTGCAATTGGCGACAGTGCTTTGAAGACTATCACCACCACACATCACAACACTGCTCTGGGCCGAGATGCTGGTAGTTTAGCTACTGAATCAAATTCCGTCATGATCGGGAAGGGTGCCGGTAAAAAAGCCATGACCGGCAGTGTAGTAATCGGGTATGATGCGCTTGAAAGTTCCTCCAACTCCAAGACTGCGACTGCGATAGGCTACACTTCGCTTAAAGCTAACACAAACGGGGATAATAATACTGCGGTAGGCTATGAAAGTTTAATCCTCAATACAACAGGCAGTAAGAATACCGCACTCGGTTATACAGCAGGTAATACTACAACTACTGGTTCCAACAATACATTGCTTGGCTATGATGCTGAAGCCTCTAGTGCCACAGTATCGAATGAAATCACGCTCGGTAATGCTTCAGTAACATCGTTCCGTATACCGGGTGTGGGCTTTTATAGCCTCAATGGCAATGTGGGTATTGGGACATCGGCTCCTGCCAAGCAGCTATCAATTACCAAGTCTGCTCTTGCCACGATCAATACTCTAACTGATGGGGCAACAATTACTCCTGACTTTGATGCAGGACAAAACTTCTCTGTCACTCTTGCCGGTAATCGAACACTGGCTAATCCAACAAACATTGATGCAGGTCAGACAGGTTCAATCTTTATAACGCAGGATGGAACAGGCAGTCGTACACTGTCGTTCGGCTCGTACTGGGACTTTGCCGGTGGTACAGCGCCTACACTATCCACAGCCGCAGGTGCTGTTGATCGAATTGACTACATCGTCAGGACAGGAACGTCCATACACGCAGTAGCTACTCTCAACTTATCATAAGGAAAAATCAATGGATAATGAAGTAGAAACACCGGAGCAGATTGCACAGCATTATACGTCTGCCATGGATAGCGTCACGCTGCTCGAAAAGGTTGCCGCTGATCCTGACGCATACACGGATGATCCGACAGTCGTGGAGCGAAACGTCGAGCATCTTGAAATTGTGGTTGGCTGGGATTTTTGGACGGACGAAGACCTGACACCGTTTCATAATGCAATCGCATCTAATACTTAGGAATAACAATGTTTGGGATGTCGTCGTTCTCAGAACTTCCGTTTTCAACGGAACAGAGTCAGACGGCGGCTGTAGCATTAGTAGGACAGTCTCTTGATGCGGTAACGGGTACACTTACCATTACCGGCAAGGGACTTGTTACTCTTACCGGACAGTCAGTAGATATTCTTGAAGGTACAGTTACTACTGCTATTTCAGCAAGTGTTTCTCTTACCGGTCAATCTCTCGACATCGATGAAGGTACAGTTACAGTTACTACTAAAGCTGTAATTCCTCTTACCGGACAATCTCTCGACATCGATGAAGGCACCATTACAGTTGCTACTGAAGCTGTAATTCCTCTTACCGGACAGTCCCTCGACATTAATGAAGGTACAGTTACTACTGATATTTCAGCAGATGTTCCTCTTACCGGACAATCTCTCGACATCGATGAAGGCACCATTACAGTTGCTACTGAAGCTGTAATTCCTCTTACCGGACAGTCTCTCGATATCGATGAAGGCACAGTTTCAATTGTCATACATCATACGGTTACTCTTACCGGACAATCTGTTGATGCTGATACTGGAACTATTTCTATTTCTGGGGAAGCGTCTACCACTTTAACTGGTCAGTCAGTTGATATTGTTGAAGGCACACCAACGGTTGCTATAAATACGTCTGTTCCTTTAACGGGACAGTCTCTCGACATCGATGAAGGCACAGTACAAATTCTTCAGTCAGTTGTAGTTACGCTGACAGGGGAGTCTGTTGATGCTGATACTGGAACTATTTCTATTTCTGGGGAAGCGTCTACCACTTTAACTGGTCAGTCAGTTGATATTGTTGAAGGCACACCAACGGTTGCAGCAGATGCTACTGCCGTAGTAACAGGACAGAGCCTGTCTACCGAGTACGGTACGCTGACAATTACCGGTACAGCGAACGTCTTTCCAACTGGGCAGTCTGTTGATATAGTACTCGGACAATACCCTGTTTGGATTGTCGTCCCTGTCGGACCAGACGATGTTTGGACGACGGTATCGACAGGAGCAGCAGATGCGTGGACCACGGTAACTGCCGGTCCCGGAAACACATGGATAAATTGAGGCGTAACGACGCATGGTATTTCAAAACGACATTCTGGCAGGTGCATCAGGCAGCATTCCTACATATCAGATTGATCAGTCGATCCGGTTTAATTCAGCCGACTCTCCTTATCTGACAAAGACATTTGGGGCTGATGGCGGGGATACATGGACCTTCTCTCTATGGATTAAAAGAGGAAAGATAACCAGCGGAGGTAACTGGTACTTTTTCAGCGAGGCGGGGGGCAGCGGCATCGGGTTTGTGGACGGCACAGACAAACTTCGTTTCTATAATGCCTCGTCTGTCGTGGATAGCACTCAGGTGTTTCGTGATGTCGGCGCGTGGTATCACTTTGTGTTTTCCAACAATGCCGGGACAGTGACGATCACCGTGAACAACACGGCGGTTGAAATTGGTTCGACGACAGCTACCCTGTTCAACCGTAACAACGCTTGGCACATCGGTAGCTACAACGATGGGGGCAACAACTTCGATGGCTACATGGCCGAGATGCATTGGGTTGACGGCACTGCACTAGCCCCCACCGACTTTGGCGAGACCAACGACGATGGTGTATGGGTGCCGAAAGAATACACCGGATCATACGGCACCAACGGCTTCTACATCACAGGCGAGGACAGTGCTGATCTGGGCGCAGATTACTCCGGCAATGGCAACGACTTCACCTCGTCAGGATTAACTACTTCTAGTCAGGTAAATGATTCACCGACTGACAATTATTGTGTTATGAGTCCTCTTGTTCAAAATCGTGATGGTGGTATAACAAACAGTGATGGCATTAGGGCTGCTAATCTTGAGCTATATAGACCTAGCGCCAGTGCAAACTCTTTTGGTTCTGGCACTATGGCTGTCTACGGCGGAGTAGGCAGTTCAAAACTGTATTACGAAGTTTATACAACTTCGTATCCCGGCGGTAATGTTCTTCAGATGTATATTGAAGAAGCTACTAATTCTAGCAATAGTCAACCAACAAATTCATTCGGCCTTAATCAGCGACACACAACAAGCGCATACAGGATATTTGTTTATCCGGGCGGCGATGAAACACCCGCATCGTGGACTTCAGAATTTGGTCAGGGTGTTTATGTTGGACTTGCTGTGGATTTTGCCAATGATGTAATTTCTGCCAATGTCGATGGTACAGAAATTTTCTCGTATGATGCAACAGAACTTGCAGCATTGTCGGGTATTACTACTGACACATTCGCAGGACGCTGGTGGCGGCCAAAGATTCAAGTTGCTAACGATCAGCCAACGACAATTGATGTTAATTTCGGCCAGAATGCCTTCCAGAACGCCCCGACAGGTTATGTCGGATGGTCAACGTCTGCAATTTTAACGCCGACGATCAAGGACGGCACGGCTAACTTCCAGACAACGCTGTATACGGGCAATGGCACAGCTATTGGCTCTGGTGGTAAGGCGGTATCTCAGAGTGAGAACAGCACATTCCAGCCTGACCTTGTGTGGATTAAAGAGCGAAATGGAGCAGCAGATCACGCTTTATATGATGCTGTTCGTGGCACTACAAAAGACCTCGCTTCTAATAATAATAGTACAGAAACAACTGAAACTGAAGGTGTAACAACATTTGGATCGGCTGGATTTACTGTCGGTAATCTTGCCAAGGTAAACACCAGCAGCGACACTTATGTTGCATGGCAGTGGAAGGCCAACGGCAGCGGCAGCAGCAACGAAGACGGAACGATCAACACTACTGCAACCTCTGCAAATACAACGGCTGGGTTCAGCATGTCCACCTACACAGGCAACGGCTCTGCAAGTCAGACAGTTGGACATGGGCTAGGTGTTACGCCCAGCGTAGTCCTAATTATGCCTCGCAGTAACGGCGATCACAAGTTGATCTCAAACTGGGAGTCCGGCGTTACAGCGTTCACCGAGAAGCTGCTCTTGAACGATATTCAGGCCGCAGATTCTACAGGCACTACCCAGATTATCGGAGGGTCTTCCACCACGTTTACAATTGGCACTGACCCCGGCATCAACGGAAGCGGAAGAACCTACGTTGCCTACTGTTGGGCCGAAGTCGAAGGCTACAGCAAAATGGGGACGTACACCGGCAACGGGAGTACCGACGGCCCCTTTATTTTTACGGGTTTCAAACCTGCTTTTGTCCTGTTCAAAAAAACAAGTGGAACAGATTCATGGGAACTTTTTGATAATACACGCCCCGGTTATAATGCTACTGGTCTTGGGTTACTTCCAAATACTACGGCGGCTGAAGCAACCGGACGTAATATTGATATTTTATCAAATGGTATTAAGCAGCGAAATACCAATGGTACTACAAACGAATCCGGTAACACTTACGTCTTCATGGCATTTGCCGAACACCCCTTTGGAGGCGATGGTGTCGCCCCTGCCACGGCTCGATAGGAGAAGAACAATGTGGACATATAATGGTAAAGTAATTAAAGAAGGCCGGGCATGGACGGATGATAACGGTGTCCAGCATCCGGCCAACTGGGGTATCTGGTCTGAGGACGAGAAGGTTGCTCACGGTCTTGTCTGGGTAGATTCCCAGCCACAGCCTGACAGTCGTTTCTATTGGTGGTCCCAGAACTCTGATGGTACATACACCAGCACCGAACGTGCGCTGGAGGATGTGAACGAGGTTGACGACAACGGCGACCCGCTTCTGGACGCTGACGGAGTTCAGACGGTAACTCTCGGTCTAAAATCTCAGTGGATTGCCCAGACAAAGCAGACACAGGGCAGTCTTTTGTCTCAAACTGACTGGGCGTATACTAGGAAGCAGGACACAGGCACTGCTGTTCCCACAGATATTCAGGAGTATCGGGACGAGGTTCGTCTGGCATCAGATAGCATTGAAAATCAGATTAGTCAGGTTGTTAATCTTGATGCTTTCAAGACTCTATTTGAAACACCTGTTGATGGTGACGGCATCCCGACGGGCAACGCCCCGATCTATGACTGGCCGGAGACAATTTAATGACTGCTACGTACACCACCCGAATCAGGCTGACCAAGCAAGGAACCGGCGATAATGACTCAACGTGGGGCGTAGTCCTGAATGATGAGGTTATTGACCTTACTGATTATGCTATTGCCGGATACACCACAATTAGTCTAGCAGCCGGAGATGTCAGCCTGACAATTAACGATGGGGCGGCTGATGAGGCTCGTTCTGCAATGCTCGAACTTACCGGGACACTGACAGGAGATAGGGGTGTATACCTCCCAACAAATATTAGCAAAAGTTATATTGTTAAAAATGATACGTCCGGGGCATACAGTACAACTGTTCTAATTAACGGAGGGACTGGTTCTGCTATTCCGCAAGGAGCGTCTGTTATTGTTTTCACAGATGGTACTACGGTTACTCCGGCAACAGACTCGACAGGTCTTGGGCTTGGCACAGCAGCAGAGCTAAACTTCGGAACATCTATTAACGAGCTTATCCCTGTATCTTCGGCTGATACCAGATATGCAAACGTGTCTTCCGACGAGACAATTACCGGGGCGTACACGTTCACATCAACAACGTCTTTTAATACTACAGAAGTTATTGCATCTGCTACTCAGGCGTATTCAAAACCAGTCTCGGTGGCAGTCGCATCATCGGCTGTGTCTCTTGATTTTTCGACAGGTAATAACTTTACAACTATTCTGAATGGTAACGTGTCTATTGCAAATCCGACCACCCCGCAGCCGGGTCAGTCAGGTATTATTTATATTCGACAGGACGGGACCGGTAGCAGGACAATGTCATTTAATAGTAACTGGGACTTTGCCGGAGGAACCGCACCTACACTTTCTACTGCTGCAAGTGCAGTCGATGCTCTGATTTATAATGTCCAGACATCGACGGCTATTAGTGCATTCGTACAACAGAATTTGAGTTAAACATGGCAGGAGTTCTCTCAGAACTTACATTCGCCGCCCCCGGATTTAATCGGGAGAACACCCGGTATGCCGAACAGGGCCACTGGTACGACGGTGACCATGTCCGCTTCCGTGACGGTACCCCTCAGAATATACGAGGATACGAGCGTCGTGGTGCTATTTTTGACGGGACACCGCGAGACACAATTACATGGGCTGATTTTAATTCATCACGTCTGATTGGCTTTGGTACTGAGAAAAAACTGTACCTGTACGAAGGCGGCCTAAATTACGACATCACGCCTATTGTATCTGTCGTATCTGTTACCAACGCTCTTAACACTGTGACCGGGTCAACCCGTATTGTTGTGTCGGCCACCGGCATCGGTGTTGAAGACGGTAACTATGTTGCCTTCACATCACAGACAGTTACGGTAGGTGGCAACATCTTCCTGACAACAATTGGTGACGCGTACGAAGTATCAGTAATCGGTGCCGGATCATTTGCCGTGGATGTTTCAACAACCGCAGCAGCAACATCAGCATCAGCAGGTGGGGACATCACTATTCACCGGCTGCTCCCGGCAGGACCATCTGTATCTCAGCCCGGCTTTGGTTGGTCGGCAGGTACTTACGGATTGTCTACGTACGGGACGCCCCGGACAACATCTAACATCACGGTAAACATCAGGCAGTGGAGTCTTACCAACTGGGGTGAAGACCTTCTGGCAAATCCTCGTGGTGGACGTATCTATCAGTGGGATGCAACCGGGGCTAACAGTGCAGAGACCCGTGCAGTACTAGTCACCGCCTCGCCGTCAATTAACAATTCTATTCTTATTACCCCGGACAGCCAGTTTGCAATCAGTCTGGGATGTACCGATCAGGCAGGAGATTACGATCCTCTTCTGGTACGCTGGTCTAGTCAGGAAGACTACAACGATTGGACGGCCTCTGCGACCAACACAGCAGGGTCTAATCCGCTCGGGACAGGATCACAGATTGTTGGTGGGATGCATAGTCGTCAGGCTGTTATGATCTGGACAGACACGGCAACCCATACGATGCAGTATGTTGGTGGTCCTTTTGTCTTCCGTTTCCGACACATCGGTGACAACACTGGACTTATTGCCCAACACGCCGCAACAGAATTTAATGGTATCCCATTCTGGATGGGTGAGGATAACTTCTTTGTCTGGCAGGGTGGGGCTGTCCAGACTCTTGACTGTACTGTCCGTCGTTATGTTTATGACAACATAAACTTTACACAGCAAGACAAGATTTTTGCGGGGATTAACGCGGAGTTTAACGAGATTACATGGCTCTACCCATCAGCAGGTTCGCTGGAGTGTGACTCGTACGTCAGCTACAATCCTCTTGAAAACTATTGGGTCTACGGGACTGGTACGTTTACAACGTGGGCAGACAGGGGAATCTACGACACTATCATTACTGGTGGTGCTGATAGCTATCTGTACAATAACGAGCCGCAAGATGTTTACACGGCTAACGGTCAGCCGCTCGTCTCGTACCTTGAGTCTGCATCGTTTGAAATTGAGTCGGGCAATAAAATGATGTTGATCAGAAGGCTGGTCCCTGATGTTTCAATTTCTTCTGGTGGGGATGTGTCATTCACCATTAAGACAAAGAGGTACCCACAGGCTACTGAGGAGACAGTAAAGGGTCCGTATACTATTCAGCCGGGGACAGAGAAGATTGACTTCCGTGCCCGTGGACGACAGGCCCGTATTAGAATTGACTGTTCAGTAGGTGGGACAGACTGGAAGTACGGTTCGATGCGTCTCCAGATACAGCCTGACGGTGGTCGATAAGAGCAATGACCTTAGTAGAAGCTATTATAAAATCATGGCCTATAGTTTTAGGAATAATTACTTTGATTATTGTACTAGCTAAGATGCACGGTGATATAGAAATACTGAAAGAAAAAGTAAAAACTTTGTTTGATCTTTGGAATAAGAATAATGGCTGAGGTATACCCAGAATTATTTGTGGCGTTCAATCAGTTTACTGATCCGCAGATTATTCAACTGCACCGTATTCTGACAGACTATGTGAGTCAGCTTAATCTGTCTCTCCAGCAGAGGGACGACCAAGTAGATTCGACACCGGCAGAGCAGGTGGCAGCGGTAAACGACACGTCCGCAGTACAAAGCCCACAAGAAGGCGATGTGCGGTACGACAGGGCAACTTCCAAGTATCAGGGGTACGTCCCTGCCACTGGTTGGGTAGACTTCCACTAACGGATATAATGAATTATGGATTATTATAGATCACAACCGCCGATGGCCGGACTTTCCTCTGCACTTGCAATGCAGGGACGCATGGGTGACTCAACACTTGTCCATATGAATCCGATGGAAGTCGAGATGTTGAAGACAATGTCCCCGGACGGCAGTCTGTCGATCAACCCTGAGACTGGTCTGCCCGAGGCTTTTAAGCTGAAAGACCTTGCAGCGTTTGCCCTTCCGATTGCTGCGAGTGTTGCTTTCCCAATGTTAGCCCCTGCTGGTCTTACTGCTGCGCTAGGCGGAGTTGGTACAGCGGCTGTTGGTGCAGGTTTGGGTGGCTTTGGTGCAGGACTCATTCAGGGTAAAGGCGTAGGTGACTCACTAATTCAGGGCGGTCTGTCCGGACTTATGTCGTACGGTCTCGGTTCTGCTATGGGTGCCTTTGCCCCTGCTGCTCCGGGTGCAAACATTCCGACAGCTACTGGAGCACCTATAGGACCAGATGTATTCGGAGAATCAACAGCATCAATGTTAGGTAACGTACAGCCAGAAGTAGGCAGTCTTACTACTGTAGGAGGAACAGAAACTCCCGGTTTCTTTGGTCGTCTTGGCGAACAACTTTCTACACCTATTGCGTCTGAAACACTTGGCGGGGCTACATATGGCAGTGCCCTTGGTGCAGGTGGTTCAGGTCTGTTATCTTCCGCTCTCCTTGCCCCTGAAGAAATGCCGTACGGCATTGACGGTATGTCTGACATGGACGCTTACTATAATAGTCGTATTCCTGATCTTGAGGCAGGTCGTCGTCGCGGCAGGGCTGCTGCACGGGGTCTTAACTATCCTCCATCAGGCGGCAGTGCTGCTGATTACTACAGCATGGCAACATCTCCCGGCGGCTTTGGTACGTTCTATGCTGCCGAGGGCGGATTAGTTCCTAACGCATACGGCGATACATACGGCGATCCTTACGGTCCCGGTGATGCGTATGGCGGCGTACCTGACGAATCTAATACATCTAGTACACCCGGATCAACAGGTACATCAGGTTTAGGATCATTTGGAAACTCTATTGATATGGGTCTTGGAGTAGCTAACCCTTCTCCAATGGGTATAGCGGCCAGTCTTGCAGGACTAGCACTAGGGATACCCGGTCTTGGCCCTGCCGTGGCGATAGGGCGTGGAATTGCAGGTCTGATGGGTCCAGCAAATGTAAATTCTTTCGGGCAGTCGCAAGTATCCGGAGTTGGTAATCAAAGTGTTGATGCGTTTGGTCACTCTGTTGGATCAACAGCTTCAGACATGTCTTCTATGTCGGCGGCTCCATCTACTCCGGGAGTTGATCCGGGACTGCAAGACCCAATGGGGGTATACGGTGGATTTACAGATACAGGAGACGGTATAGGCGCACCGGGAACTGGGACAGGACCGGGCGAGGAAGGAACAGCGGCTTCCGCAGGAATGGGAATGATGGCACAGGGTGGCAGAACCGATCTTTACGGGAACGGCGGCATCGCATCTCTGGCCTACGGCGGCAACCCTCCTACCGGATACGCCAATCAGGCATTTGAGGGCACGGTCCCCGGTGTTGGTACCGGTATGTCGGACGATGTCCCATTCTCCATCGAGGGTGATCAACCTGCCCTACTGTCTCGTGACGAGTACGTCCTCCCGGCTGATGTCGTGTCACAGCTTGGTGATGGATCATCCGGTGCAGGATCAGATATGTTAGACAATTTCATTTCACAAGTACGCCAGACCAAGTATGGTAATACTCAGCAACCGCCGCCCATAGGTCCGCAGTTGATGACAGGTCTTATGCGTGAGGGTGGTATTGTATAGTCCAGTAGGTGCGGAATTTTGGCTTGTCGCAGAGCCGCTGCTGATAAAAGCAATCAGAAGAGATGAGACACACACATCTGAAAGTGTTTATCAGCTTATAAAACTAGAACAGGCACAGCTTTGGCTTCATGATAGTCAGAAAACTGCCGGAGTCACATTTTTCATTCCTGCGGTAAATGGACCAATTCTTCACATTTGGTTAGCCGGTGGGGACAGAAACGAGTTGAAAGAAATGCTGCCGTCAGTAGAAGAGTGGGGAAGGCGTCAAGGAGCCAACCGACTTATGATTACTGGAAGAGCCGGATGGGAAAAATTTTTACCCGGTTTTAAGCGACAAGCAGTACTAATCACTAAGGAACTATGACATGAGTTTTGGATCATCAAAACCGGCACCGGCACCAGCCCCGACGCAGACGACAACCCGTCAGGTTCCTGAGTACGCCCCGGAGCAGCGCGAATATGTTTCCGATGTCTTCGGCAAGGCGCAGGAACTTTACGAGCAGCGGTCTGAGGAGGGCTTTACCCCATTCCCCGGTGCCCAGTTGGCCCCGTTCGCCGCACAAGAACAGGAAGCCTTTGGTGGTATCGAGTCACTTGCCCGTGGTCCCGGTGCTGCCCCCGCATTTGGGATTGCCCGGAACGCTGCCCTTGGTGCAGCCGCCCCGATAACTGCCGGTGAAGTTCAGCAGGGGATGAATCCGTACCAACAGGCTGTGACTGACATTGGTAAGCGTGAGGCCGTCCGGCAGTATCAGCGTGGCCCACAGGCACAGCTTCGGTCCGGTGCGGTAGAGTCGGGTGGTCTTCGCGGGGCACGTCGATTCATCGAGGAAGGTGAAGGTCAGCGTAATCTGAATCAGCAGTTGGCTGATCTCCAGACCATGGGTTCTCAACAGGCATTCCAACAGTCAATGGCAGAAGCGGCGGCTGCTCGTGGCCGTCTGGCAAACCTTGCCACCCAGATGCCGTCGATTGGTATGGGGGCGTACAATCAACAGATGCAGCAGCTTGGTCAGCTTGGCGGTGTTGGTGAGGCGTATCGTTCACGTGATCAGGCGGCTATTGATCTGGCACAGGATCAGTTCCAGCAAGAACAGATGTTCCCTGAAGAGACACTGGCAACGTATCTCCGGTTTATTACCAATGCCCCGTCACCGTCTGGCTTCCAGCGGACAACACAAGCACCGGGTGTGCGCGGTCCTTCTGCACTTACACAGATTGGTGGCGGTCTTATGGGTGGTGCTGCTCTGGGCAAGGCGTTTGGGATGTTCAGCCGTGGTGGTGCTGTCGGTCGTCAGGCAGGGTTGTCGGGCATTGTCCGTCGTGCCGGTGGTGGACAGATTGTCCGGATGAATGACGGTCGTTCTATTGCTCAAAAATATGCAGAAGCATATGGTTATCCAAATCCAACTTCGACAACACCTTATGAACCAATTGAAATACTAACACCTCCTCTTAAAATGAGTGATTTTCCAGCAGCCGGTGCTGCAAGTGTTGTCACTGCTAAACAGGGCCAAGAAATAGCAGACCTTCGTTTAATGGAAGACATTGCTGAAGGTGCTGTACAGGGCGGCGACATTTATCAAAATATTCCTGATATTGTAGAAGAAAAAACGGATGTACAAACACCTGCACCTGAACAGAAAACAATTTCGTTTAAGCAGGTTGAAGCACCGGCAGCGGCACCGCAAGAAACTAAGAGTGCCTTCATGAGTGGTCTTGATGATCTATCTACCGGTGATCTTCTGAAGATGGCAGGTGCATTCTTCACCGCAGGTGGTCAGGGGTCAACAGGCAGTATGACCAATGATGCCCTTAACTTACTCGGCTCTGCCGGTGTTACTGCCGGAGATGTGATGAGTAAAGCGCAGAAGCGTAAACTTAGCGCAGCAGAAAAAGCTGAACTTCTTGCTTTGAAGAAGCGTGAAGTTAAGGCTGTTGAAGATAAAGCTAGGGCGTCGTTAATTACAGCAGGTAAAGATAAAGGTGAGTTCAAAACTCCTACGGTCAAAGATATCGAATTTACAAAAGCAATTCTTCAGGATGGTCCGTACGAAAAAGTTTCTGATGCAGCTGTTCGACAGATAGCCCAGATACAGAAAAAGTATGACAAGTATTCTCCACAGGAAATTGCTGCCATGCTTCAAGGATCAGGTCAATTAGTAATTGACGAAACAGGTTTCTGGTCTTTTATTGGCGGCGGTACACCGACTCTTCAAACCGCAGGTGAGTAAGTACTATGCCCGTCCTTGAGGTAGAAGGACTAGGACAGTTTGAAGTTGGTGATGAGTTTGCCAACCTCTCTTCGGCTGAACAACAGACGTTCCTTCAGGGAGTGTCTGATTCTGTTCAGGGCGGAACCATGTCCGGTTCAATAAGTCTTAATCTTCCAGACATTGAAACAGGTGTTACCGCAGAAGAAGCAGGTACTGGGTTCTTTGACAGGACAGGACAGCTTCTTGAGGTAGGTGGTCGGCAGTTTACAGGATCATCTGCGGAGGGTATCTCAGCTATCCTTGACAGATTTAATGTTGCTCCTGAGACACAGCTTGATCTTGAGAAGTATGCTGATCGTCAAGATATTGAGATTAGCAAGATACCGGGTATTAAACCAATTCAAGACGCAGAAGATGTCGGAGACGTAGCCTCTTCTATTCTTCAGTATACTGGTATGTCTCTCCCTGCAATGGGTGCGTCTGTCGCAACAGGAGCGTTGACAGGAGCCGCTGTGGGTACTTTGGGTCTTCCGGGACCGGGCACTTTAATTGGTGCCATAGGCGGCGGTGCTGCTGCTCTGTATCTGTCGTTTGTTGGTGAAAACGTAGCTGAGACAAAGCGTGTCACAGGCCGGGATAACCTTACAGATGCTGAGTTAAACGCAGCTATGAGTTCTGCCACAGGTCAGGCTTTGGCAGATAGTTTAATAAACCGTCTTCTTCCTTTTAAGGGTAGTCCGAGTGTAATTAAAAATACACTGGCAAAAATTGGGGTAGGTACTGGTGTTGAAGGTTCGACAGAACTAAGTCAGGAAGCTCTGACTATTCTACAGGCCAACGATTTTGATCTGGAATCTTTACGCACACCCGAGGCTAAGTATCGTCTGACAGAGGCAGGACTGGCAGGTGCAGGTGCGGGTGGTACTATTGCAGGTGTTACAGGACCGTTCACAACGATCCTACCGGAGACACAAGAGGGTGCAGATGCTGTGGCAGAAGCAGAGCCTCTTGAAAGTTCTGCTGTTGTTAGTGAGCAGAGTATTTTTGAAGAAATAATTGCCGGGCAGACTGATCCTGATTCACAAATCCTTACCGAGATTAGTAATGCTGTTCAGGGTCTGTCAGAAAACTCTGAAGAGATTACCTTTGCTGACTTACAGCAAGACATAGAGTCTAAGCGTACTGCTGTTAAGGGCGAATTAAAACGTACCAAGAAAGGTACAAAAAAATTCACGGCTCTTAAAGCACAAGAGAAAATTATTAACGAGGCAAAAGCTAAACTTAAAGAAGTTGAACCTCTGGTAAGACAGCGTAATCTTATCCGGGAAGATATTGGAAATCAGGGTCAGGTCCGGGCAGTAACTGGAACTTCTA
>Ga0316202_10001098_pt1 | contig 22908 bp, 22 predicted proteins | sample 3monrhotite_MG_FD_204934 | JGI IMG/M metagenome (GOLD analysis project Ga0316202, IMG submission 204934) | Microbial mat bacterial communities from mineral coupon in-situ incubated in ocean water Damariscotta River, Maine, United States -... | ecosystem: Environmental > Aquatic > Marine >... | reverse complement strand
TGTTCCAGCATTTCAAGCTGGTCGAGAATTTCACCGTGCTTGAGAATATCATCCTCGGCGCCGAAGACGGCGGGCTGCTGAAACCGTCACTGGCCAAGGCGCGGCGCACCTTGATCGAACTGGCCAATGACTATGGGCTGAATGTGGAACCCGATGCGCTGGTCCAGGACATTGGCGTTGGGATGCAACAGCGGGTCGAGATCCTCAAGGCGCTATACCGGCAGGCCGATATCCTGATCCTTGATGAACCCACCGGGGTTCTGACCCCAGCCGAAGCGGACCAGCTGTTCCGCATTCTGGGGCGGCTGCGGTCCGAAGGCAAAACCATCATCCTGATCACCCACAAACTGCGCGAGATCATGGAAACCACCGACACCGTGTCGGTGATGCGGCGCGGCGAGATGACCGCGACCGTTAAAACCTCCGAAACCTCGCCTGCCGAACTGGCAGAGCTGATGGTGGGGCGTAAAGTATTGCTGCGGGTCGATAAAAAGCCCGCCACACCCGGTGACGTGGTGCTGGATGTCAAAAACCTCAAAGTGAAAGACGAAAAGGGCGTCGAACGCCTGCGCGGTATTGATTTGCAGGTCCGCGCGGGTGAGATCGTCGGGATCGCAGGCGTTGCGGGCAATGGTCAGTCAGAACTGCTTGAGGTGCTGGGCGGCTATCAGGACGGCACCGGCGAATTGCGCCTGAACGGTCAACCGCTTGATCTGTCAGGCCGGCATTCGGACGGCCAGTCGCGCCGTGCGCGGGGCGTGGCCCATGTGCCCGAAGACCGCCAGCGTGAAGGCCTGATCATGAATTTCCACGCTTGGGAAAACACCGCCTTTGGCTATCATCACGATGCGTCTTACCAAAAGAACGCCATGTTGATGGACAACGCCGCGATCAAGGCGGACACCGCCGAAAAGATGGAACGCTTTGACGTGCGCCCGCCCGACCCCAATCTGGCGGCCAAGAACTTCTCCGGCGGCAATCAGCAGAAAATCGTGCTGGCCCGCGAGATTGAGCGGAACCCCGATCTGTTGTTGATCGGCCAGCCGACGCGCGGCGTCGATATCGGCGCGATTGAATTTATCCACCAACAAATCGTGGCGCTGCGCGATCAGGGCAAGGCGATCTTGCTGGTCTCGGTCGAACTCGAAGAGATCCTCGCGCTCAGTGACCGGATTGCGGTGATGTTTGACGGACAAGTGATGGGCGAGCGGATGCCGGACCAGACCGACGAGAAAGAACTAGGCCTGCTGATGGCGGGGATCACCGACACCGCCAACGCCCATTCCGTTGAAGAGATCGAAGAAAACCTCGCCCATGCGGGCGGCGATGCAGGCAAGGAGGTCTGACATGGATGTGATGCCAAAATGGGCCGAAGTGATCCTCGTGCCGTTCATTTCCCTGCTGCTTGCGGCGTTTATCTCGGGGTTGGTGGTGTTCGCCATCGCGGATGTCCCCGACAGCGCCATCACGATGATGGACCGCATCGGCGCCCGGCTTGATTTTGTTTGGGGCGCGGCCAAGCTGATGGTCAATGGGGCGCTCGGCTCAACCTACGGCTGGGGCTATACGCTTTATTACGCGACGAACTTTATGTTCACCGGGCTGGCTGTGGCCATCGCTTTTCACGCGCGTCTGTTCAACATCGGCGGCGAAGGTCAGGCGATGCTGGGCGGTCTGGGCGTGGCGATTGCCTGTCTCTATATCCCTTGGCCGCATTGGTCTGTGGCGCTGATTGGCGCGGCGGCGATGGCGGGCCTGTTTGGCGCGGTCTGGGCCGCAATCCCGGCCTGGCTTCAGGTCAAACGCGGCAGCCATATCGTGATCACCACGATCATGTTCAACTTTATCGCCGCCTCATTGCTGAACTATCTGCTGGTCAATCTGATGCGCCCCAAGGGCAGCATGGATCCCGCCACCGCGCATTTCCGCGAGGCCACCAACCTGCCGACGCTGCATGATCTGCTGGCGCCCTTTGGCATCGCCTTCTCCAAATCGGCTCCGGCCAATGTCTCGCTTCTGGTGGCGATTGCGGCCTGTTTTGCGCTGTGGCTCCTGATCTGGCGCACCCGTCTGGGGTTCGAGATCCGCAGCTATGGCGAATCCGAAAGCGGTGCCAAATACGCAGGCATCTCGCCCTTTAAGATCACCATGATCGCGATGATCATCTCGGGCGCTTTGGCCGGGATGATGGCGATCAACAACGTCATGGGCGAGGCCGAAAGGCTGGTGCTGAACGCCACCGAAGGGGCCGGTTTCATTGGCATCGCCGTGGCGCTGATGGGGCGGTCGCATCCGCTGGGTGTGTTTATCGCCGCGATTCTCTTTGGGTTTCTCTATCAGGGCGGGGCCGAACTGGCGCTTTGGACCTCGATCCCGCGTGAATTGATCGTGGTCATTCAGGCGCTGGTGATCCTGTTCACCGGGGCGCTGGACAACATGGTGCGGATGCCGCTGGAACGGATGTTCCTGGCCCTGCGCCGGAACAAAGCGGCGGGGGCGAACTGATGGATTATATGACGCTCATCCAGCTGCTCGACAGCTCTGTCCGTCTGGCCACGCCTTTGCTGCTGGCCTGTCTTGCGGGCCTTTTCAGCGAACGCGCAGGTATTTTTGACATCGGCCTTGAGGGCAAGATGCTGGCCGCCGCGTTCTTTTCCGCTGCGCTGGCTTCTGTCACCGGCTCCGTCTGGCTTGGCCTGCTGGCAGGCATTGGTGCATCGCTGATGCTCAGCGCGCTACACGGGGTCGCCTCTATCACGTTCCGCGGCAATCAGTTAATCTCTGGTGTGGCGATCAATTTCCTTGCCGCTGGCATGACCGTGCTGATTGCACAGGATTGGTTCAAGCAAGGCGGGCGCACGCCCTCGCTGACGGGGGATGCCCGGTTTGAGGGGATCACCCTGCCCGGCGCAGATGCCATGGCGAATGTGCCGATCATCGGGCCGCTCTATTCGGAACTGATCTCGGGCCATTCCATACTGGTCTACATGGCATTGGCCGCTGTGCCGCTGACGTGGTGGCTGCTCTATCGCACCCGCTTTGGTTTGCGTCTACGGGCGGTGGGGGAAAACCCCGCTGCGGTGGACACGGCCGGTGTTTCGGTGATCGGGCTGCGCTATGCGGCGGTGGCGATCTGCGGCATCCTGTGCGGCATTGCGGGCGCATACCTCAGCACGGCCTTGCAGGCAGGCTTTGTCAAAGACATGTCTGCCGGGCGCGGCTTTATCGCGCTGGCCGCACTGATCTTTGCCAAGTGGCGGCCATGGTATGCGCTTTGGGCGACATTGCTGTTTGGTCTGTTTGGCGCGCTGGAGACCCGCCCCGACGTGATCGAAAGCGTGATCGGCATGAAGGTGCAAGGCCAGCTTTTGGGCGCCCTGCCTTATCTGATGACGGTGATCATTCTGGCCGGTTTTGTCGGCAAGGCGATTCCCCCCCGCGCCGGCGGTGAACCCTACGTCAAGGAACGCTAAGTTTCGGCCCCCCGGAAGGGGGGCCAGACAGCCCAAATCAGCGGCAGATAAGTCCAGTTTATCAAGGGTGATGATCCCATTTCGCTGCGAGGTAGCAGGTATGGTTGATTTCCCGCGTTAACTTGCGCTAAGGGATGCCATGCAAATCTACCTTCCCATCGCCGAAGTTTCGGTCAATGCCTTCCTCCTGCTGGGGCTCGGCGGTCTTGTGGGCGTTCTGTCTGGCATGTTTGGTGTGGGCGGCGGCTTTTTGATGACGCCGCTTTTGTTCTTTATCGGCATCCCGCCCGCCGTGGCTGTGGCCACCGAGGCGAACCAGATTGTGGCCTCCTCCTTCTCCGGCGTTCTTGCCCATTTCAAGCGAAGGACCGTGGATCTCAGGATGGGCACGGTGCTGCTGATCGGGGGTCTGATCGGTGCGGCACTGGGTGTGATGGTGTTCAACTACCTCAAGGCGCAGGGTCAGGTCGATCTGCTGGTCAAGCTTTGCTATGTGGTCTTTCTCGGCGTCATCGGCGGGCTGATGTTCTTTGAATCGCTCAAGGCGATCCGCAACACCAAACGGGGCAAGCCCCCCGCCCGCAAAAAACACAACTGGATTCACGGCCTGCCATTCAAGATGCGCTTTCGGGTGTCCGGTCTTTATATCTCGGTGATCCCACCCGTGGTTGTCGGGATTGCCGTGGGCATTCTGGCTGCGATCATGGGCGTTGGCGGCGGCTTTATCATGGTGCCTGCGATGATCTATCTGCTGGGCATGCCGACCAAAGTGGTAGTGGGCACATCCCTGTTCCAGATCATTTTTGTGACTGCGTTCACCACCATGTTGCACGCCACAACCAACTACACCGTGGACATCGTCTTGGCGGTTCTGCTGTTGGTCGGCGGTGTGATCGGCGCACAAATCGGCACCCGTATTGGCGTCAAGATGAAGGCCGAACAGCTGCGCATCCTGCTGGCGCTGATGGTGCTGGCGGTCTGCGGCAAGCTGGCGCTGGATCTGCTTTTGCAGCCAAGTGAGGTCTTCTCGCTTGGCGCGGCAGGTGGCCACTGATGCGGGCGCTTTTGCCCCTCTTGCTGGCGGCGCTGCTGCTGGCGCTTCCGGCACGAGCCAACGAGGAAATCGTGCTGGGCCTCAGCCAGGCTGAGGTGTCCATCACCACCAATTTCAACGGCTCCGAAATCCTGGTCTATGGCGCGGTCAAGCGTGATCAGCCCATCCCCGACGGTCCAGAGCTGCAGGTGGTGATGACAGTGTCCGGCCCGTCAGAGCCGGTGATCGTGCGCCGCAAGGAAAAGCGGTTTGGCATCTGGGTGAACACCGAAGCCGTCGAGGTGGACCGCGCCCCGAGTTACTACGCCGTGGTGACAAGTGCGCCGATGGCTGACGTTCTGAAACGGACAGAAGACCTGCGCCACAAGGTGTCGATCCCCCGCGCGATCCGCTCTGTGGGTGCGCCAATGGAGATCGCAGATGCCGCGAGCTTTACCCAGGCATTGATCCGCATTCGCAAAGCTGCCGAACAATATCAGGTGATCGAAGGCGGCGTGACCGTGGACGAACAGACCCTGTTCCGCGCCGCCGTGCGCCTGCCCGCTGCCCTGACCGAAGGGGCCTATGACACCCGGATTTTCCTGACCCGCAGCGGCAATGTGGTTGCGCAATACGAGACCATTATCGACGTGCGCAAGGTCGGGCTAGAACGCTGGCTGTTCACCCTGTCGCGGGAGAACGCGTTTCTCTATGGCTTGATGTCGCTGGCCATTGCCATCGCCGCAGGCTGGGGCGCGTCCGCGATCTTCTCTGTGTTCCGCCGGTAGTTCAAAGACCATCGGCGGCAGCGCCTTGGTGCGGGCCTAGGCTGGCCCCCTACCCGCGTCCGATATAGGGCATCTTGGTCGCCATCACTGTCAGGAATTGCACATTCGCCTCCAGCGGCAGCTGCGCCATATGCAGCACCGATTTTGCGGCATGATCCACATCCATGGTTTGCATCTCCGGCTGCTTTTCCTTCAACGTCGCCACCAGCTCGCTTTCGGCATTGCCTATGTCGATCTGCCCGCAGGCGATGTTCAACTCCCGGCCATCCAGCGAAAGCGACCGCGTCAATCCGGTAATCGCGTGTTTGGTTGTGGTGTAACACACCGATCCGGGGCGCGGCACATGGGCCGACAGCGATCCGTTGTTGATGATCCGCCCGCCGCCCTGCACCCGCATCCGCGCAAACGCCAGACGCGCGGCGATGAACATGCCGTTCAGGTTCACACCCATGACCTGCGCCCAGTCATCCAAGGCAACCTCATCAATCGGGCCAGCGGGGCCAAACATACCGGCATTGTTGAACAACACAACCAGATCACCAAAGCGGTCAAAGGCCGCCTGCATCGCATCGGCATCCGTCACATCCGCTGGCAAGGCCACTGCGTTTTTATGCGCCGCCGCCATCTCACCCAAAACCTCGGCCCGCCGCGCGATCAAACCCACACGCCAGCCTTCGCGCAAGAAAAGCTCTGCCGTGGCGCGGCCAATGCCGGAGCTGGCACCGGTGATGATAATCGACGTCATGCAAAATCCTCCGTTGTGGGATCAAGGGTCAGCGGCGCAACCGGCGTGGCCCGCAGATCATCCACCACCAGCGGTCCGGTGGGTTTCGACAACCGGTTGCGCACCACCCAGATCAGACGTTCCTGCGCACGGGTGATCGCCACATAGGCCAATCGCTTCCACAAGGGCTGTCCTGCCTCCATCCGACCCATCCTTGCGGCGGCATATAGATCGGGAGCAAACACCTGAACCGTTTCCCACTGGCTGCCCTGCGCCTTGTGAATGGTCACAGCCGCCCCATGCAGGAACGTGGCCCCCATACGCGCGGCAAAGGGGATAAACGGCTCTTCCTCATCAGGTTTTTCGATCTTGACGATAGATGCCGCCGACACCTGCGGATCTTCGGCGCCCATCACATGCAGACGGCTGAACCCCGGCTTGCGCCCCTCACCGAGAAACACCACCTGCGCCCCTTTGATCAATCCACGGGCCTCAAGATCGAGCCGTTTCTTGCGATGCTTCAGCGGCAGCTCGATGCCGTCGCAGATCAAGGGCTCTCCGGCCAGAAGCGCATCTTCGGGCGCGCCATGCACCGACCGGAAGGCATTGATCAGTCGAATACGCGTTGCGTTGCGCCAGACCAGCACAGGTGAACGCGCCATCAAATCCACCTCAACCCGCTGGCCCCAGACCACGCGTTCATCTTTTTGGGAGGCCGCTTCGATCATCCGTTCAAAATCCTCGAACCCCAGATCGGGATCTGCCAAAGCATGGGCCAGATCAAGGATCGGGTTGTCCGCCTCTTGCCGGTGAATGCGGTTGAGGGTCAGAACCCGCTTTTCCGGCAGTTTTTCAAACACCATGGTGCCGGATTGATTGACGGGCGCAAGCTGCGCCGGATCGCCAAACAACAGCAGCGTCGGAAAGATCTCTTTGAGGTCTTCGAATTGTTTGTCATCCAACATCGAGGATTCATCGACAAATCCGATGTCCAACGGCTCTTCCCGGCGTTTCCAACCGGTGATGAAATCCGATCCGCGCAAACCCGCGGCCGCCAAAGCGCCCGGAATGGATTTGTTGCCTGCATAGAACGCCGCCGCACGGTCGAGCGCCAGATCGGTCAGGCCCTCAATCTCCGGTCGCTCGCCGCTGCCCGCCAGCCACTCGGCGATTTTTTCATATTCGGGGTCATAGACAGGGGTATAGAGAATGCGGTGGATCGTGGTGGCTGGCACCCCGCGCAATCGCAGCACCGACGCGGCCTTGTTGGTTGGCGCAAGGATCGCCAAAGTGCGTTTGTCCTTGCGTTTACGCGACTCGTAATCGCCCGATACGACCTCAACGCCGGCCTGCTCCAACGCCTTGTAAAGCTCTGCCAGCAATAGGGTTTTCCCCGATCCGGCCTTGCCGGTCACGGCCATCACCTGATCGGCGCCGCCAGAGGGGGGCATCAACAGGTTGTCGTCCAGATCAATCCCCGCATGGCGCAGCATTTCGGTCACGCTATCATAAGCGGCGGCTTGATCATCGGAATAGGTCACGGGGGTCAATGTCATGCCGCGACACTAGATCTTTTCGGATCGAACTTGAATCGGTTTCTCGCCCCAGATCGGTCAGGCGACGATCAATCCCCGGCTCAGTGCACGCGCCACCGCATGGGTGGTGTTCTGGGCGTTCAGCTTGCTCCGCGCACTTTCGATATAGACCCGCAACGTATGCTCGGAAATGTCCAGATCTTTGGCGACCTCGGCCCGGCTGAGCCCCCGCGCCAGCAAGGTCATCGCGTCCAATTCCCGCGGAGACAACGCCTTGGTCGGCTGTTCGTCCACGTTCGCAACCACCTCAAGCGCTTTTTGGTTAAAAAAGTGCGACAGCAGGATAAAACTGTTCTGATGTTTGCGTGTAAACGCGGCCCATTCCGCGTCCTCGCAAGAGTGATTGACGGAAAACAGCGCAAACTGCCCCTTTGGTCCATGCACCGGGACAGAGTACCCCTGCGATCCAACACCATGAACTGCGGCTTCGACCCGGAATTTGCGGGCCGCTTTGGGGGTCCAATCAAGATCACCCCAATTGAAGGGCTGAAAGCGAGAGCTGCCGCCGATCAACACCGGATCAATGCGCATATATTGTTCCTGCGCATAGCGGGCCTTCCATTCCATCGAATAGGTGGCATAGCCATAAAGCCCGTCACCGGGCCCAAAACAATAGTATGAAACATGATCAATCTGCAGCATATCGCGCAATTCGATACAGGCGTCTTTGAGATCCTCAATTGTATCAGCGCGGGCCAGTGCCTTGAGGACGGGATTTAATTTCTTTGTCGTTATCATGACCTAAAATAAGTCGTCTTTCTTGCAATGCTGATATCTCGGCCACGGCAACCACTGCGCTGTTGTCCAACTGGGCCGCCAACTTGGGCAGGTCGCTGGACATTGCAAAGGTTTTCAGGTCAGCCAGAACATCTAAAATCCAATCTGTTTGCATCTTTACACGCTCCCCTCAAAAATTAATAGCGAGTTAACACAACCCAAAAGCGAGACACGCCAAGCTTACGAAGCGTCAACTTGTGGTCTCACCGTGATGTGATCGCTCAAAATCCAAAGTGTTGATCCTGAATACAAAAATGGCCCGCGAATCGTCATCTGATCCACAGGCCATTCTTTTCAATTTATCGCTAACCGGAGGTTAACGTGCGTCGAGCGCGTCTTCCAATGTGCGCAGGCCGGTTGTCGGTGCCTGTACCAGCACGGACATGTTGCCCGGCTTATGCTCGTTGCGCATCATCTTCATGTGCGCCTCGGGCAGATCGGCCCATGTGAACACTTCGGACATACACGGATCAAGGCGACGCTCCAGCATCAACTTATTGGCTGATGCAGCCTGCTTGAGATGGGCAAAGTGGCTGCCCTGCAAACGCTTCTGGTGCATCCACATATAGCGGACATCAAAGGTAAGGTTGAAACCTGTTGTGCCCGCACAGATGACAACCATGCCGCCCTTTTTCACCACGAACGTGGACACGGGGAACGTTGCCTCGCCGGGGTGTTCAAACACCATATCGACGTTCACACCTTTTCCGGTGATATCCCAAATCGCCTTGCCAAATTTGCGGGTCTCAGCAAACCATGTGGCATATTCATCGCTGCCAACCTCGGGTAACTGGCCCCAGCAATTAAAATCTTTGCGGTTCAAGACACCCTTGGCACCCAGATCCATCACAAAGTCGCGCTTGCTTTCGTCAGAGATCACCCCGATCGCGTTGGCACCCGCCGTATTGATCAGCTGGATCGCATAAGAGCCAAGACCGCCCGACGCGCCCCAGACCAATACGTTCTGGCCCGGCTTCAGGTCATGCGGCTCATGCCCAAACAGCATCCGGTAGGCAGTGGCCAGCGTCAGCGTGTAACAGGCGCTTTCTTCCCAGGTCAGATGCTTGGGGCGCGGCATCAACTGCTGTGCCTGAACGCGGGTGAACTGACTGAACGACCCGTCGGGGGTTTCATAGCCCCAGATACGCTGGCTTGGCGAATACATCGGATCGCCGCCGTTGCATTCCTCATCATCACCATCATCCTGGTTGCAGTGGATCACCACCTCATCGCCAACTTTCCAACGCTTGACCTTGTCACCCACGGCCCAAACGATGCCCGAAGCATCGGAGCCGGCAATGTGGTAGGGCTGCTTGTGGCCATCAAAGGGGCTGATCGGCACGCCGCGTGCGGCCCAGACACCGTTGTAGTTGATGCCTGCGGCCATCACCAAAACCAACACGTCATGGCTATCAAGCTGTGGCACATCAACAACTTCTTGCAACATGGCGCTGTCCGGATCGCCGTGGCGTTCGCGGCGGATGGCCCATGCGTACATCTGTTTCGGGACATGGCCCATCGGGGGCATCTCGCCCATTTCATAGAGATCTTTTTCCGGTGCGTCGTACTGCGCGATGGATGTATCGAGTGCCATGATGGGCCTCCTGTCGGCTGGTCTATGCGTTGCGTTTCTTGCGTTTTGCCGCGATGCAGAATCAAATCGCTTGCCCATGGAATATTGGCGGGCGCGAAACAATGCAACCTCTCAACGGCACTTTTTGAAACTTTATGACCCAGCGGGTGCAGAAATTTCCTGTGCAAGCGCAGCATTCTCGGGCAAAAAATGCGCAATGGAGTTGGCGTAGAACTGCAAAACCGGCGCTTGCCCCTCTACCATCTGCCATTTTCCATCCCGCATTTCGATGATTTGCCGCGCCACCAGCCCGGCAATCGCGCGGCCCAGCTCAAAATCAATCGCATCGGCCTTGATCACCCGGTTGGCCTGCGGCACCATTTCAAGCAATGCACCAACCCGCGCTTTCAGCGCATCAGGGCTATAGCCATCGGTCTGTTCCAGCAGGGCATAGGCCACCACCGGCACCGACAGCACCGGCATGGTCTGCGAAATCCGGGCCATCAGATCTTCGGAGATCTGCTCAATACTTGCGTCCGGCCCCGCCTCCCGCAGCGACATCGGCGCACCAAAGGCAACCGCCGCCATGCCAAATCGGGTTTCCTGCCGGGTCAACCGCTGCCACAGCTTGCGCAACACAAACCGCAACACCACGGTGATCCGCGCCCCGAAGCGCCGGTCGCCCCGTTGGTCAGCGGCAATCAGAACCGTGTCTTCCAGCACCCGATCATAGTTGATGGCCACCGGCACCAGCACCACGTCCCGCTCGCCCTCAGGGTCAAACCCGTCCGCGACATAGGACAGCAACCCCATCCTCGGTGGCTGCAATTTTCCATTCAAGCTCAGCCCGCCTTCGGGATACATCGCCTGATTGACGCCCCCCGCCGTGGCCATCTGCACATATCGTGCCAGAACCTTGCGATAGAGCGCCCCGCGCGATTTGCGGCGGATGAAATAGGCCCCCATGGATTTTATCAACCGGCTGAGCGGCCAAACCCGCGCCCATTCCCCCACCGCATAGGCCAGCGCCGAATCCCGCGCCGCCAGATAGGTCACCAACACGTAGTCCATGTTGGACCGGTGGTTCATCACGTAAACAATTGTCGCTTCCTTGGGGATCGCATCAAAGATCCGGTCGTTGCTGTCGGCGGTTTTGATCCGGTACACCGCGTTGGCCAACAACCGCGCCACCCGGATGCCAAAGCTGAAATAGGCAAAGGCCGAAAAGCTCGGCACAATTTCGCGGGCATAGTCGCGGGCCTTTTGAAAGGCCACGTTTTCCGGCACCCCGTTTTCGCGGGCGTAGATCACAATCTCATGCGTCACTTCAGGATCATAGATCAGGCGCTGGATCATGTCATAACGCCGCGCCAGCTTGAACGGCTCAATCGGGCGTTTGAGGCGTGTGTTCAGCCGCGCCACCGCCCGCTCCAGCCGCCGCCGAAAGAACCAGCGCACGGACGGCAAAAGAAAATGGCTCAGCGCCGTCACCGCCGCAAACAGCAAAATCAGGATAAAAAGCCAAAGTGGCAGCTGCACCGTCTGGGTCATGCCTGCACCCTCGCAGTGCCCGCGCTCAAGAACAATATCTATCTGCACGCGGGGCCGCCCTTTGCGGCCAAAACACAGGCCAAACCACAGGCCGTTTTGCATCTTTGGCAGGCAGAGTTGAAAAAAGATGCTGCACCGGCAAATGCCGCATTGCAGCGAATTGACATTGGTATAAAGTGTCCCGTAAACACAATCAAACGCAAGAATATTGCCCGACCGATTCAGCGAGGCCCGCCATGTCAGACCCAAAGACCGACCGCAAAGATGCAACCGCAGCGCCCAAGGCCGACCGCCCTTGGTTGATCCGCACCTATGCGGGCCACTCCACCGCGGCGGCGTCCAATGCGCTTTATCGGGCCAATCTGGCCAAAGGGCAAACCGGCCTGTCCGTGGCTTTCGATCTGCCCACCCAGACCGGATATGACAGCGATCACGTGTTGTCGCGCGGCGAGGTCGGCAAGGTGGGCGTGCCGGTCAGCCATCTGGGCGACATGCGGATGCTGTTCAAGGATATCCCGCTGGAACAGATGAACACCTCAATGACGATCAACGCCACCGCGCCGTGGCTTTTGGCCCTGTATATCGCGGCGGCTGAGGAACAGGGCGCGGATGTTTCCGCCCTGCAAGGCACGGTTCAGAACGATCTGATCAAGGAATACCTCAGCCGTGGCACCTATATCTGCCCGCCTGCCCCCTCGCTCAAGATGATCGCGGATGTGGCCGAGTACTGCTATACCAACGTGCCCAAATGGAACCCGATGAACGTCTGTTCCTATCACCTGCAAGAGGCCGGCGCGACGCCCGAACAAGAATTGTCCTTTGCCTTGGCCACCGCGACCGCCGTTCTCGATGCGCTCAAGCCGCGCGTCCCTGCGGAAGACTTCCCCGCACTCGCTGGCCGCATTTCGTTTTTTGTGAACGCAGGCATCCGGTTCGTGACCGAGATGTGCAAAATGCGCGCCTTTGTCGATCTTTGGGACGAGATCCTCGAAACACGCTATGGCGTGCAAGATCCGAAATACCGCCGCTTCCGCTATGGGGTGCAGGTCAATTCACTTGGCCTGACCGAACAGCAGCCAGAAAACAACGTTTACCGTATTCTCATCGAAATGCTGGCCGTGACCCTTTCCAAAAAGGCCCGCGCCCGTGCTGTGCAATTGCCCGCATGGAATGAGGCGCTTGGCCTGCCGCGCCCCTGGGATCAGCAATGGTCGATGCGCATGCAACAGATTTTGGCCTATGAAACCGATTTGCTGGAATTTGACGATCTGTTTGACGGCAATCCCGCCGTCGATGCCAAGGTCGAGGCGCTCAAAGACGGGGCGCGGGCCGAATTGGCCAATCTCGACGGTATGGGCGGCGCAATCTCCGCCATCGACTATATGAAAGGCCGTCTGGTCGAAAGCAACGCAGAGCGCCTTGGCCGGATTGAGGCTGGCGAAACCGTGGTTGTGGGCGTCAACAAATGGCAGCAGGGCGAACCTTCGCCACTGATGACCGGCGATGGCGGCATTATGGTGGTGGACCCTGCCGTGGAGGCCGAACAGATTGAGCGGCTGAACCAATGGCGGGCGGACCGGGATGAAGCCACCGTGAATGCGGCGCTGGCCGATCTGCGGGCCGCCGCTGCCGAAGGGCGCAATGTGATGGAACCGTCTATTGCCGCCGCCAAGGCGGGTGTGACCACCGGCGAATGGGCCGCGCAAATGCGGGCGGTGCATGGTGAATATCGCGGGCCAACCGGCGTTGCCGCAGGTCAGTCCAACAAGACCGAAGGTCTGGATGATCTGCGCAGTGCCGTTGATGCGGTCAGTGACCGTCTGGGCCGCCGCTTGAAATTCCTCGTCGGTAAACCCGGCCTTGATGGCCATTCCAACGGCGCCGAACAGATTGCTGTCCGCGCCCGCGATTGCGGCATGGACATCTCTTACGAGGGCATCCGCCTGACTCCGGCTGAAATCGTCGAAGCCGCACAAAAGGACGATGCCCATGTGGTTGGCCTGTCGATCCTGTCGGGCTCGCATATTCCGCTGGTCGAAGATCTGATGACCCAAATGCGCGAGGCCGGTCTGGGCCATATTCCAGTGATCGTCGGCGGGATCATCCCCGACGATGACGCCGCCCGCCTGTCTGCAATGGGCGTGGCGCGGGTCTATACGCCCAAGGATTTTGAATTGAACGTGATCATGGGCGATATCGTCACCCTCGCCGATCCCGAAGCAGTGGCGGCGGAATAAGCCGCCTCCATTTCAATATCATTTTAATCTTTTCGCAATTAGTGTAGGTCCATCTCCGAATTAGGAAATGGACCTACACGCATGAAAATCGTTCTCAAATCACTGACCTCCAAGGAATTGGAAAAGCTGGTTGGCGACGCCAAGAAAGCCTTGGCAAATGCCCGCGCCCGCGACCGCGCAAAAGCCCGCAAAGCCGCAGAGAAAGCCGCCGCCGAATACGGCTTTTCTCTCAATGAATTGTCTGCCGAAATCAAAGGCGCAGCCAAGCCTCGGAAAACCAAGGCAAAAGCACCTGCCAAGAAGGGCAAGCCGCAATTCGCCAACCCCGAAGATCCGTCACAGACATGGACGGGAAAAGGGCGCCAACCCAATTGGTATCGCGCCGCGGTTGAAAATGGCACTGCACCAGAAACGATGGCTATTTGAAGTTAATACATCTTAATAGGGAATTGAAACGCCTTCTAATTGTATTCTGAATACGAGTGCAATTCCAGAGCGGCAATTCTCTTCATTATTTGTCAAATCGTGAAATGGGCCGGTTGTACGCAACCGGCCTTTTACCTGCCTGCATTCTGACAATCCCCTTGCCCCCGCGCCGCCGGAAAGGCAGGTTACACCCCTGTCAAAAGCGGAGATTCCAATGACCGTCCATATCGGAGCCAAGCCCGGCGAGATCGCCGAAACAGTCCTCATGCCCGGCGATCCTTACCGCGCCAAATGGGCGGCCGAGACCTTTCTGGAGGGGGCCGAACTGGTCAACGAAGTGCGCGGCATGTTGGGCTTTACCGGCACGTGGAAAGGCAACCGCGTGACCATCCAAGGCTCCGGTATGGGGATGCCATCATTGTCGATCTACGCCAATGAACTGATTCGCGATTATGACGCCAAAACCCTGATCCGCATTGGGTCTTGCGGCGGTATGCAGCCGCAGGTTGGTATTCGTGACGTGATTATTGCCATGACTGCCAGCACCATCACATCGCCGTCTTCCGGCATTTTCAAAGAAGTGAACTATGCCCCGACCGCCGATTGGTCGCTGTTGCGCGCCGCTGTTGCCGCGTCCGAGGGCAAGGGATGCACAACCCATGTCGGCGGCATCTATTCGTCAGATGTGTTTTATGCCGAACGGCCTGATCTGGACGAACAGATGGTGCGCCATGGCATTCTGGGCGTCGAAATGGAAGCGGCAGAGCTTTACACGCTCGCCGCCCGCCATGGGCGCCGTGCGCTGGCGGTTTTGACGGTCTCGGACCATTTGCAAACCGGTGAGGCGCTGCCATCCGAAGATCGTGAAAAGACCTTTGGCGATATGGTCGAGATCGCGCTTGAAGCGGCGTTTGCTTAGGGTCTTATTCGCCCGGCACCGCCGGGCAGCACCCGCCCGCCCCCAGGCGGGGGCTTTGCCCCTACCTTGGCCGTGCGCTGCCCTTCAAATCTGATCAATATGCCAACACATAGGGCGTGTCGGTCGCTGGTCATGCGCCGTGACTGCGATCATAGCCATTGGCGGGCGGAGGGGTCCAACCCTTCAGCGCCCCGTCCTGCGGCGCAAACACCTCTACCAACAACGGGTAACAGGCGGCAGCATCCGATGAATGTTCTGCCGAACAATCCCCGCCGGGACAGGCGCTGAGCGCGCCAAGCAGATCCATCTCGGCAAAGAATTCCAGATAATCGCCAGGCCGCACCGGGCTGGCCTTCATAAAATACTGGCCGGTATCGCGGGTAAACCCGGTACACATGAACACGTTCAACACATCGTGCACCAACGGCTCAGCCTCCCGTACAGGCACACCCAGATGCGCCGCCATGGCGCGGGTCAGGTTGGAATGGCAGCAATGATGATATTGCCCGCCTTTCAGCAGGTTATGGGTATAAGGATCACAGCGGGTGCCGATCACATCATGCACCGATCCACCATAGGCATCGATCCCGTACCAGCCCAATGTGTCATGGCTGATCGTCGCCATGGGCCGCATGCCGGGAAAGGAAGACCACATCCGCTCCCCCGTGGTGATATGGGTGCCATGCAGGGCGCGGGTCTTGCCAGAATAGAACCGTTCGTTCAGATCATTGGCGTTCCACAGGTTCAGATCCCCCACCTGTGACCCTTCGACCGAAGTGATGCGGAAAAAATGCCCTGAAGGCACGGTGAACGTCGCCGCATCGCGGGGCTGTACCAACACCTCATCGGTTTTGCGCAGATCCTGCCGCGCACCTGTCAGCAGTGCCATATCCGGCTGCGGCAGGGTTTCCACCGGATAGCAGATCACCGGCTTCACGGCGCGGCGGGCTTCGGCATCATCAGGCGTGGTGGTCATCTGGCATCCTTTCGACATTTAGCCAACGGTGCCGCAGGGCCGCCCCCCTGTAAAGCCTGCGTCAGGCGTTCTGCCCGGCGATGCGCCCCGAATAGAGACACCCGCCCAAAAACGTACCCTCAAGCGCGTTGTATCCGTGATAGCCGCCCCCGCCAAAGCCGCAGACCTCGCCCGCCGCAAAAAGCCCCTCCAGAACATCGCCCGCGGGCGTCAGCACCCTGCCCTGCATGTCTGTGTGCAACCCGCCCAGCGATTTGCGTGTCAGGATATTCAAACGCACCGCAATCAAGGGGCCGTTTTCCGGATCAAGGATTGCATGGGGTTTGGCCGTGCGGATCAACTTGTCGCCGCGATAATTACGGGCGCCGCGAATGGCGGTGATCTGTGCATCCTTGGCAAAGGGATTGGTCAATTGCAGATCCCGCGCTTTGATTTGCCCGCGAATATGATCCAGCGCCACAGGCGCATCCGGGGTCTGTCTGTTCATCCCTGCCACCAGCGTTTCCAGATCATCCGCCACGATGAAATCCGCGCCATTTTTCTTGAACGCCTCCACCGCTGGTGTCGCCCCCTTGCCCAATCGGGCCTTCAAAACGTCACGCCAGCCACCATCGGTCAGGTCCGGGTTCTGCTCTGACCCTGACAGGGCAAATTCCTTTTCGATGATCTTTTGCGTCAGGATAAACCACGAATGCTGCCCGACGCTCAGAATGCGTTTCAACGTGCCAAGGGTGTCAAAACCCGGCAAATACGGCGCTTCCATCCGGTCGCCCTTGGCATCAAACCAAAGTGAGGACGGGCCGGGCAGAATGCGAATGCCATGATTGGGCCAGATCGGATCCCAGTTTTGTAGACCCTCGCAATAGTGCCACATCCGGTCTTCGTTGATCAGGCCCGCGCCCGCCTGCCGCGCAATCTCGTGCATCTTGCCATCCACATAATCCGGCACGCCCGCAACCATCACATCCGGCGCTGGCCCAAGCCGTTCGGCGGGCCAGTGTTTGCGCACCACGTCATGGTTGCCGCCAATCCCGCCTGTGGTCAAAACCACCGCATCAGCGCTGTGTTCAAAGCTACCGATCACGTCGCGCGTGGTGCTTTTGCCCCGTGCCTCGGTGCTGTTTTCCAAAATGTCGCCGCGCACGCCTGTGATCCGCCCATCGGTCGAGATCAGATCCGCCACCCGGTGCCGGAACCCCAGTTGCAAACTGCCTTGCGCTGCATATTCCGTCATCCGCTTGGCAAAGGGGGCCACAACCCCGGTGCCGGTGCCCCATGTGATGTGAAACCGCGGCACCGAATTGCCATGCCCATGGGCCTGTTCGCCGCCGCGTTCGGCCCAACCGACCACCGGAAACCAGCGCATACCCAGATCGTAACACCATTGGCGCATGCCGCCTGCGGCCCAATCGATGAACCCTTCTGCATAGGCGCGGGGATTGGCATCCTCAGCGCGGTCAAACTGCGCCGATCCCATCCAATCGCTCAGCGCCAGTTCGGCACTGTCCTTGATGCCCAAACGGCGTTGCTCGGGGGTGTCGACCATGAACAAACCGCCAAGCGACCAAAATGCCTGACCACCCAGAGATTGCGGCGCCTCCTGATCCAACAGCAATACCTTGCGCCCGCGTTGCACGGCCTCATGCGCGGCCACCATCCCGGCCAGCCCTGCGCCCACGATGATCACGTCCGCTTGAAAATTCTGTTCGCTCATTTGGTCCCCCGCTTTGCCGTTAGGTAAGCAGGATCAAACCATTCTGTCGAGCCGGACGCTGGGTCAGGGCTTGGCCATGCTCACAAACCCGATTTGGGTTGCCCGCTCAGACAGCGGTCCGGCTTGCCGGTGCTGCGGAATGCCTCTGCCCCGCAGTTGATGCAATTGTATTTGACCAAGGCACCTTTGCTGCCCGCGCGATCTTCGCGCCAGCGGCACAAGCGCGTGCCCGCATTGCGCCGCGCCACAATGGCAACGACGATCACGGCGATCACAAAGGCAATGAATAGGGGCATAGGGGGATATCCAGCCCCGCAAGGGGGCTGGGATCAGGCTCAAACAGTCCGTTCGAGCATCAGTTTCTTGATGTTCGCAATCGCCGCTGCGGGGTTCAAACCCTTAGGGCAGGTCTTGGCGCAGTTCATGATGGTGTGGCAGCGGTACAGTTTGAACGGATCTTCCAATTCATCCAGACGCTCCCCCGTGGCCTCATCGCGGCTGTCGATGATCCAGCGATAGGCATGCAACAACGCTGCTGGCCCAAGGTAGCGGTCACCATTCCACCAATAGCTGGGGCAAGAGGTCGAACAACAGGCGCACATGATGCACTCATACAGACCGTCCAGCTTGGCACGATCATCAATCGACTGTTTCCATTCCTTTGCAGGGGCGGGCGTGTCGGTTTCCAGCCAAGGCTGAATGCTGGCGTGCTGGGCATAAAAATGGTTCAGATCCGGGATCAAATCCTTGACCACCGGCATATGCGGCAGCGGATAGATTTTGACCACGCCTTTGATCTCTTCCATGCCATAAGTACAGGCCAGCGTGTTGATCCCGTCGATGTTCATCGCACAGGATCCGCAGATCCCTTCGCGGCAAGACCGGCGGAAAGTCAGCGTTGGATCAATCTCGTTCTTGATCTTGATCAGCGCGTCCAAAATCATCGGTCCGCAGCTGTCCATATCCACAAAATAGGTGTCTATCGCCGGGTTTTTGCCGTCATCGGGGTTCCAGCGGTAAATCTGGAACTCACGCAGGTTGGTGGCGCCTTGCGGCTTGGGCCATGTCTTCCCGCTGGTCATGCGGGAGTTTTTGGGGAGCGTCAGCTGAACCATTTCGCGTCTCCTGTGTCATCTCATCTGCCCCTTGGGGCGTTTCACTTGGCCCTGCGCCGGGGCGCAGGATGTAAATTTTTGTCCGCCCTACGTTGTGGCGGAGGCCAGCACCTTGGCCTGCAAACAGGCGGCGGTTTCGGGCCGTCCCAACACTGTGCGCACGGTTTCGACCGTGCCATCGTCCACACCCACCACGGCAGCCTTGGCATATTCGCGGATTTCCACGGCCGAGGAATTGTCGATGATGCAATCGGTGAAGGGCGTGATCAGCTCTTTGGGCACCTGCGGGAAACGGGTGGCAAGGGTTTCTGTCACCACCCCCTTGGCCCCGCGCCGCGCGGTGTTGTCCACGGCCTGCTCCACCTCGGTGCAGGCCGCCAGCGTTGCCGCGCAAAGAACAAGGGCCACCAGACGCATCGGCTTAGTACACCCGCGCTTTGGGTGCGATTTTCTTGAGGTCGATGCCGCCTTCGTCTTTTTGGGTCAGCGGATCAAGATGCACAGGCCGGTCGCCCAGCTTGGCCGCGTTGCCCTCAAACCAGCACAGGCTGTGCTTGCGCCACTTTTTGTCGTCGCGATCAGGGTAATCCTCATGGGCATGTGCGCCCCGGCTTTCCTTACGCGCCGCAGCTGCGGTGATCGTGGCCACCGCATTTGGCATCAGGTTGGTCAGTTCCAGCGTTTCCATCAGGTCAGAGTTCCACACCAGCGACCGGTCGGTGACATGCAGATCTGCCATCTTATCCGCCACGGCGACCATTTTTTGACGGCCCTCTTCGAGCGTCTTGTCGGTGCGGAACACCGCCGCATCAGCCTGCATGGTTTTTTGCATCTCAAGACGCAAATCCGCAGTTGGCACGCCGCCCTTGGCATGGCGCAGCCCGTCAAACCGATCAAAGGCCGCATCAACCGAGGCCTGATTTGGCGTTGGCACTGCGGTTTTGGGATCGACGATCTCAGCCGCGCGGATCGCTGCGGCACGGCCAAAGACCACAAGGTCAATCAGCGAGTTTGAACCCAAACGGTTCGCCCCATGCACAGAGGCACAGCCAGCCTCACCCACGGCCATCAGACCGGGCGAGATTGCATCAGGGCTGTCTTTGGTTGGTGCCAGAACCTCGCCCCAATAGTTCGTCGGAATGCCGCCCATGTTGTAATGCACGGTTGGCAGTACCGGGATCGGCTCTTTGGTCAGATCGACACCGGCAAAGATGCGCGCGCTTTCGGAAATGCCCGGCAGGCGCAGATCCAGCGTTTCGGGCGGCAGGTGGTTGAGGTGCAAATGGATGTGATCGCCATTTTCGCCCACGCCGCGCCCTTCGCGGATTTCCATGGTCATGCAGCGGCTTACCACGTCACGTGACGCCAGATCCTTGTAGGTCGGCGCATAGCGTTCCATGAACCGCTCCCCTTCGGAGTTGGTCAGATATCCGCCCTCGCCCCGCGCCCCTTCGGTGATCAGACAGCCCGCGCCGTAGATCCCTGTGGGGTGGAACTGCACAAACTCCATGTCTTGCAACGGCAGGCCCGCACGGGCCGTCATGCCGCCGCCATCACCGGTGCAGGTGTGGGCCGAAGTGGCGCTGAAATAGGCGCGCCCATAGCCGCCAGTGGCCAGCACAACCATCTTGGCGCTGAACAGGTGCATGGTGCCATCGTCCAGCTTCCAGCACAAAACGCCTTGGCAGACACCATCGTCGGACATGATCAGGTCGATGGCGAAATATTCGATGTAGAATTCCGCGTTGTTCTTCAGGCTTTGCCCATAAAGGGTGTGCAAAATCGCATGGCCGGTCCGGTCCGCCGCGGCGCAGGTCCGCTGTACCGGGGGGCCTTCGCCAAATTCGGTGGTGTGACCGCCAAAGGGGCGCTGATAGATCTTGCCCTCTTCGGTGCGCGAGAACGGCACGCCGTAATGCTCCAGCTCGTAAACGGCCTTGGGGGCCTCACGCGCCAGATATTCCATCGCGTCCGTGTCGCCCAGCCAGTCAGAGCCTTTGACCGTGTCATACATATGCCACTGCCAGTTGTCCGGGCCCATATTGCTGAGGCTGGCGGCAATCCCGCCCTGCGCCGCAACGGTGTGCGAACGGGTCGGAAACACTTTGGACACACAGGCCGTGCGCAGCCCTTGTTCCGCCATCCCGAGGGTTGCGCGCAAACCGGCGCCGCCGGCACCCACCACAACCACGTCATATTCGTGGGTTTCATATTCATATGCGGCCATTATTCGGTCTCCCGTGGGAATGTTTGGATCAGAGCGCCAGCTTGGCGATGGCAAAAACGCCAACCGCCGCTGCGCCGTAGCTCAGGCAGGTCATCAAGATGATCGCCACTTTTTGGCTGGTGCCATGCACATAGTCCTCGATCAGAACCTGCACGCCATCATTGAAATGTTTAAAGCCCACCAGAATGGTCAGGGCCGCCACAATCGCCGGGAACGGGCGGCTGTAATAGACAAGGATTTCCTCATAGCTTCCGCCCAGCGCCGACCCGAAGGTGAACACAAAAAACGGAATGAGGATCAGCAGCGCAACAGAGCTGACCTTCATGGCCCAGAAGTGCGCCGTGCCGGTTTTGGCAGAGCCAAGGCCACGGGCGCGTTTGCGGTCGGTAAGATATGCCATTTCTCAGACCTCCTTAAACGATCACGACAGTGATCAGGGTGAGCAGGATAGACCCAAAGATCACGGCCCAGCCCAGTTTTTCAGCCGTAGGAATGTCCAGCGCATAGCCGTTGTCCCAGATCAGGTGCCGTACCCCGGCCAGCGTGTGATACCAAAGCCCCAGCACCGAGAAGAACATGACCAGATCACCGAACCAGCAGGTCAGCAGGCCGTTCACAATCTCAAAATATGCAGGCGAGGTGGCCGCAGACAGGAACCACCAGACAATCAACAACGCCGCCACCAGCATCGCATTGCCGGTGATCCGGGTCAGGATGGATGACATCGACGTCAGTTGCGGTCGGTAGATCGACAAATGAGGCGACAGCGGGCGGTTGCCCCGGTTTACATCGGCCATGGCACAGGTCCTTTGCTGTTGGTTACCCCAGTGATAGCGTTTTTTTACGGCCTGTCACGGGTCTAGCGGGGGTATGGGCGCGGTTTGTTGGCGCATCTAGGCACATTTTTTTCAAAATAGTAGCTTTTTCAAAATAGTAGCGATTCTTGCGTTTTGTGATCACACGATAATCCACTGTGATCACACGCTCACTCAAATGGCAGAGCAAGACTCAGTTGTTTGGTGGTTTCACGCTGCAATTTGCGCCGGATCTGGGCCGGATAGTCTTCAAAACCGTTGGCTGTGATAACAAAAGCGCCTTCGCCGGAAATGAGATTCTCAAAAAAGTAGGCCGTAAGGTCCGTATCGTCAGTCTCAATGGCCAAAGCGTTCACAATGATGCCCTTGCCCCGCATCTGTGGCAGAACATCTGCCGGGGCAATCCCTTCGTTGGATTTGCCATCCCCCGACACATCCACCACCTTGCGGCGGCACTCTGTCGCGGTCTCCAAGACCTGTGCAGACAGGGTCAGCGCCTCCCCAATGGCCGTTGAGTAATTGCGCCAGCGCCGTGGTGCATGAGCGACCTGTTCTGCCAGCGCCGCAACATCTGAAAAATCTGTGATCACGGTCCATGGGATTGTCTGTTCCTGCCGCGACGTGCCGGACCACTGCACCAATGTCACACGCGCGTTTTGCTCGACCAAGGCCTCGGTCACGATCCCATCCGTCAGCGCCGCTGCCAGCCCGTCCATTTGGATGCGGTATTCGTTCCGGTCCACAGATCCTGACACATCCACTGCCAGCACAAGGGCCAGATCACAGGCGGCGGCCGGGCGGGCCAGCAAGGCAAGTATAATCAAGAGCACACGCATGGCCGCAGGTTAGATCACCGCGCCCGCCGGCGCATCACACAATCCTGAGATTGGCACAAAGGGCCATCGGCGGCCCGCGGGTGGGCGATCAAACATCGCAGTTCGGCACTTTATGGCAGCCAAGCGCGC
>Ga0316202_10001097_pt1 | contig 22950 bp, 18 predicted proteins | sample 3monrhotite_MG_FD_204934 | JGI IMG/M metagenome (GOLD analysis project Ga0316202, IMG submission 204934) | Microbial mat bacterial communities from mineral coupon in-situ incubated in ocean water Damariscotta River, Maine, United States -... | ecosystem: Environmental > Aquatic > Marine >... | reverse complement strand
ATCTAGCATTTTCGCAGTTGAAGTAATTGCAGGAAGTTCTTGTTTAGCAATAATTTCAATCCATTGTTCTGCGTTTTTTTTGTAGCGATCGGGCATAAATATTCGGCTTATTAAAGGATAAAATAAAAGTAAGTAAGCTAATAATAGCTTATTTATTCTTAGTTAGTCGACTTAACACTGGTACTTGGCAGACATCTAAAACTTTAGGCGGCTTTTTATAGAAAAAAGCATTGTTACGCGCAATTCTATTTACCAGTTTATTTTTAAAAGCTAGGGTGTCAGTGCGTTCAACTTCAACGATTATTTGCTCAGTTTTAGGTACGTTACTCATTAATTGCATACTTACAATTGGAGTTAAAAATTTTGAACTAATCTCTGGTTCACCTTCTATGGTTGTACTGCGCTTTATGGCTTGAATAGTATTCATGCCATAAACAACACGACCAAATACGCTCATTATTCTATCGAGGTATCGTGGCGCTTGACCAATTGTAAAATAAAAATGGCTTGAACCTGAATCTGGCTTATTACCACGCGCCATTGCTAGCATACCAGGGCAATGTGTTAACCATGCTGTGTTTTCTTTCTTACTATAACCGACAGGAAAACCATCAATAAAACCAGTTTGCGGCGCAAATAAATCATCTTTTTGGACTAAAGTAAATGACCAATTTTCTGTGGGCGTCCACTCACTTTCTATTTTTAATTCAGGGGCCGTGTCATGGCGTTCATCAGGCCCTGCTTGAGCAACAAAGCCGTCTATAACGCGATAAAATTTATTGCCATTATAATAACCTTGTTTGATTAATTTTTTAAATTGTTCCACATGTTTTGGTGCAATGGTAGGAGCCAGTTCTATAACCACTTTGCCATAAGGTAAAGTCATTAAAACAGTGTTATTGACATCTAAGGTTCGCCATTGAGTTTTAGCTATAGCTACGTGGCTAAATGTTATTGCAAAGGAGACACATAATAATTTGAAATATAGACGGTTTATATTCATAAAATTTTTTAATCATAATTGTTTTGTATGGGAGGTGATTTTTGCAAATAATCACCTATACGGCTAGCAAATTTTAAACATAAGTTGAATGCCAAAGCCTGAGTTTGTAAACTACGGCAATTAAAATCACAAAAATCTGTTATTTTGTCTTTGGAGTAATCTGTGAATAAAAGCTTTGTTACCAACGCTATCGCTTTATTATGTACCGCATTTGGATATTTCTTACCTCAACCAATTATTTTCACTGTGGGGCTTTTTGCACTTTCTGGCGCCATTACCAACTGGTTAGCGGTGCATATGTTATTTGAAAAAGTACCGTTCTTATATGGTTCTGGTGTTATTCCTGCGCGTTTTGAAGAATTTAAGGCAGGTATTCGTCAACTGATGATGGAACAATTTTTCACCGAAGAAAATATTGATCGCTTTTTATCTGACAGTTCAAGCCAAGGCGCTGCCTTAGATTTAGCCCCTATTATTGATAAAGTTGATTTAAGCCCTGCTTTTGACGATTTAGTGTCGGTTATTGAAAGCTCATCATTTGGTGGTATGTTAGCAATGGTTGGTGGTAGCGAAGCATTACAACCATTGCGTGAACCTTTTATTGAAAAAATGAAAGTATCGGTTGCTGAGATCACTAAAAGTGATAATTTTAATAATTTGTTACGCGAAGAGTTAGAACAACCGAATGTAATGGCTGGTATGCGTGACAAAGTAAGCGATATTATAGAAAAACGATTAAATGAACTCACGCCAGAGCTGGTAAAAGATATTATTCAAACGATGATCCGTAAGCACTTAGGTTGGTTAGTGGTTTGGGGTGGTGTATTGGGTGGTTTAATTGGATTAGTGGCGGCATTAAGTGAAGTGGTTTAATGCTATTCAATCAACTCATCACTATTAGTGATGAGTTGATGTAGCGCTTGTTTATCGGAAATTAACTAACATGAAAAAACCTTTAAAAGTTGCCTTGTTCTCAGGTTTGATTTTTCCTGGGGTGGGGCATTTTATGCTGAAGAAATATTTTTCTGGTGGGTTATTACTGAGTAGCTTTGCTATTGCTTTGTATTTTATTACTAGTGATATTATTGATAAAAGCAAAGAAATTTTGCAACAAGTGCAAAGTGGTGCTATTCCCCTTGATGTGAACGCCATTTCAACTGCGCTTAATAATATTTCAACAGGATTAAGTCAACAACAATTAAGTCAAATAAGTTATGTGTTACTGTTTATTTGGTTAATCAGTATTATTGATTCTTATCGTTTAGCTGTTGGTTTGAGTAAGAAAAAATCAGCTAATAGCTATTCAGTATAATTAATAGCAAAATTTATGGTTTTTTTTATCAAAATTTGATTGTAGGGGTTAATTATTAACCCATTCTAAGCTATGCTTGCCTTTTGTTTTTCTGGTCTTTACTAACTAACGTTAACACGTTATTTGGTTAGTAAAAATTCCTCTTTCTTGATTAAGGTAATTAGCGTCATGTTTGGTAATTTACAGGCACAGCCTGCCGATCCTATTTTAGGCTTATTGGCTAAATACAAAGAAGATACTAACCCAAAAAAAATTGATTTAGGTGTTGGTGTCTATAAAAATGAAGCGGGTCATACTGCGATTTTAGATTGTGTTAAAAAAGCTGAAAAATTCCGTTTAGATACCGAAGATACCAAAGTTTATATTGGTCCTACTGGTTCACCATTATTCAATGAAAAAATGACCAACTTGATCTTTACAGCAGATCATCAAGTGGTTATTGAAAATCGCGTTCGCACCATTTCTACACCCGGAGGAACAGGAGCTTTACGAGCTGCTGCTGAGTTTATTAAATCATGTAAAGCTAACGCAACTATTTGGGTAAGTAACCCAACATGGGCTAATCATACCGGTTTATTTCAAGCCGCTGGTTTAACCGTTAAAACATACCCATATTATGATTATGAAAATAAAACGCTTGATTTTAACGGCATGCTTAACGCGCTTAAAGAAGTTGCGAGCGACGATGTGGTGTTATTGCACGCGTGTTGTCATAATCCAAGTGGTATGGATTTAAATGTTGAACAATGGCAACAAGTTGCTGATGTTGCTAAAACCGTTGGTTTTACGCCATTAATTGATATGGCTTATCAAGGTTTTGGTCAAGGTTTAGATGAAGATGCTTACGGTTTACGTTTAATGGCAAGCAGCGTTAGCGAAATGATTGTCTGTAGTTCATGCTCTAAAAACTTTGGTTTGTATCGCGAACGTATTGGTGGTTGTTCAATTATTGGCGAAACGGCATTAAGTGCTGATATTGCATTTTCTGTGTTATTAAGTAATGTACGAGTGCTTTGGTCTATGCCTCCAGCACACGGTGCTGCAATTGTTGAAACCGTTTTAAATTCAGACGAATTAACTGCGCAATGGCATATTGAATTAAAAGAAATGCGTGATCGCATTAACGGTAATCGCCAAGTGATTGTGGATAAGTTAATTGAAAATGGCGTAACTCGTGATTTTAGCTTTATTACTAATCAAAGCGGTATGTTCTCGTTCTTAGGTATTACCCCAGAACAAGTACAACGCTTACAAACTGAATTTAGTGTTTATATGGTAGGTTCAAGCCGCATGAGCATTGCAGGTATTGCAAAAAGTAATGTTGATTATTTGGCAAAATCTATTGCTAAAGTATTGTGATATTTTTTATTTAATTATCGTTGAGTTCAAATTAAAAAACGAAAAGGGATCTCTGTAGATCCCTTTTTTTTAATGACGTTGAAAGTGGTTATCGTTGCCTGATCACACCTTCTTGCATGGTTGATGCAACTAACTCACCCTGTCGATTAAATATTTGTCCTTTTACTAATCCTCTGCCATTAGTCGCACTTGGACTTTGCATGGAATAGAGCAACCAGTCGTCAAAGCGAAAAGGGCGATGAAACCACATTGCATGATCTATGGTCGCAATTTGAAAGTTAGGTTGCCAATGGCTTACACCGTGTGGAAATAATGCGGTAGGTAAAAAATGAAAATCTGAAGTATAAGCCAACATATACATGTGAATTCTTAAATCATCGGGCAACTCACCATTAGCTTTTATCCACATATTGCAGATGGGATCGGTTGGCTGAGGTTTGTACCAGTTGTATGCTTCAATTGGACGTAATTCTATTGGTTTTTCAGCTAAAAAATCACCTTTAGTATTGTCGGGGAAATACTGTTGATGTGCTTTAATAAAATCGCTGTATGAAGCAACTTGTTCGGGAGGAGGAACATTTGGCATGGTGTCTTGGTGTTCAAAGCCTTGTTCAGGGTATTGAAAAGACGCGGTCATGTAAAAAATAGCTTTACCATTTTGAATGGCTTGTACACGACGAGTACTGAAGCTTTTGCCATCCCGTATTTTTTCTACCTCATAAACGACAGGTTTTTTTGCATCACCAGGGCGCAAAAAATAAGAATGTAATGAATGTACTAAGCGTTCTTCTTCAACCGTTTCTTTGGCAGCAGAAAGTGCTTGTCCCATAACTTGACCACCAAATAAAGCTCGAAAGCCAAGATCTTGGCTTTGACCACGGTAGATACCTTGCTCAATAACCTCTAACTTTAATAAAGCGAGTAACTCATTTAACACTTGACTCATACAACACCAATTATTTGCCTGATTAGCATTAATTATACGTAATACTGGAAAAAATACCTACCCCATCTTAAAAGTCGGCAGCAATTTCAAATTGCATTAATGCGTTGGAACAAGGGTGATTAAACGCTAAAAATTGGGCGTGAAGGTGTAAACGTTCCGATTTTTTACCGTATAAGTCGTCACCGAGGATCGGAGTGTTTAATCCCTGAACATGTGCACAATGTACGCGTAACTGATGAGTTCTTCCCGTTTTAGGCACTAAAGAAATTTTAGTTTTTGAACCTTGTTGGGCAATTACTTGCCATGAGGTTTCAGCTGATTTTCCATGTTGGTAACAAACCAGTTGTCTAGGTCTATCGTTTAAATCAACGCGTAATGGTAAGTTTATGGTGCCGTTATTTGATGTTAATAGACCATCCAATAACGCAACATAACGTTTGCTTACGCTACGTTTTATAAATTGTTGTTGTAAATTTTTATGGGCTTGTTTGGTTAATGCTATAACCATTAAACCTGAAGTCGACATATCGAGTCGATGAACAATTAATGGGCCTTCTGCGGTTGGAAAAGCATTTTTAATTCGTTCGTAAACACAGTCTTTTATGTTTTTACCGGGTACAGATAAAAATTCTGTGGGCTTGTTGATCACTAGCATTACCTCATCTTGATAGATGATTTTTAAATTTTTACCGACAGCAGGATTAACTAAAAGTGGATTATCATCAATTTCAATGGAATTTAACATGTGTTTTAAAATAGGTTTACACTTACCTAGACAGGAAGGATAGAAATTTTTATGCCGCCTAACCTCAGAGCTTGGAGATGCACCCCACCAAAATTCAGCCATTGCTAATGGTTTCATGCCGAATAAAAAAGCGTGGTGTAATAATTTGGGTGCAGCACATTCTCCTGCTCCTGCTGGTGGCTTACCTGTCGCAGAGGTAATAAAAATATCAGAAAGACTTTTTGCATCACCTTGACTATTTAAAAAGCGATATTGTTCAAAGATCCATTGTTGAAGAGCTGCTGATAATTTTTTTCGTGTATTTTTTAATGTAATAATTTCATCAGTTATCAGGGTTAAAGGTATATTCACCGCGCTTATTTTTTTATTCCAATAATACTTTAATGCTTTTAACTGATTTTTTTCTGCAACACTTTCTTTTGCTAATCGTTCTATGATTAGTGCATAGTCTCTCTGTGTATTGTTAAGTGTTTTTTCAGCAGCAGATCGAGATGATTTTCGCTTTTTACGTTGTATAATTATTTGGTTTTTGCAGGCTTCTATTTGGGCATCAGCCTCTGCTGATAATTTAATACAAGCACTATTTAGTTTTTGTATTTCTGAATTTTCCTTTAGTTTTACAATTTTGTCGTTAATATTATTTATATGCGCTTGCTTTTCAGTAAAAAAATTTTCTTTTGATAATAAGTCAAAAACTGGTGGAACAAAGTTAGGTAAAGTACTTTTATTCGCCATATTTCCTGAAAATGCTGATAAATAGCCAATATCGCCATTAGGGTTTTGCACTAATAACACACCAAACATTTTTCCTGTCGCGGTATCGCTTTGGTTGTCTATACCAAAATTATGTTGCCATTGGTTTTGTGTCTTTAAATGTTGTTGTAATTCTTCTACCGCTAATAAACAAAGTGGATGAGGTTCATAATAAAATGGAAAGGTAAATTTGGGGGGTAAAGCCAAGGATTTTATCGATTGCTTGAAAGGGGTGAAGCATTGGCTATTTAAGTGCATATTTATATATAAGTGGACATAAAAACAAGCTGTCATTCTATCTATTTGTTTAGGTAAAAACACCTGTATATTTTTATATCAATAAATCAATGTCTTATCTATATTGTTGTACTGGCTAGCAAAACAATAAGGCAATATGTGGTAATTACGATTTGAAATGTACAGATATGATTACATGATATATATCAAAAAAGGGTTCTATAATTCATATAAAATTAATTATGTGTTGAAATATTCATCAAGTTGGGTTATTTTCTTATATTAGTGCATAAATAATGCCTTACTAAGAAAAAAAGTAGGCAGGTTTTGGTGTAAGGTTTAAATTAATTTTGAGATTTTTATGTTAGCTGTATCATCGAGAGAAATTTTGTTAGAAAGACGTCACTTTAACCCTGAAAAATCAGCTTTATGGGACAAACTTTCATTAGCACAAAAATTTGCTGCTAGTAGTTTGAATCAGTTTGGTTATGATTTAGCATTTGTTCGCAGTAGCAATATCGGTTGTACTGCTGTTTTATTATGTAACGGCGAAAGTGCAACTATTTCAAGTGATGGTGATATAGATACATCACCAGCTTTAATTGTTCGTACTTAATTTTACCCCTTAAATCATCTGTTTTCCCAAACCTGTTTAATTAAGTCAGACATTTAACTGGCTTTGTCTATTATCTTTTCTGGATCATCTTTTTTAATACTATCTTCATACTTTATTAGCAATGCTTCTACCAAAGTCATGTAGCTATTTAAGGTGTTGCTACTCCACATCCGCTTTATTTTTGCATCCTGTTTGTTAATTAATGCTGAAAAGTGACCGTAAGCTTGAGCATCTTTACTGTCATAGCATTTTTTAGTGAATACTGATAACTGTCCCTTTCCTTTTAAACAAGCTCTAAATATTGCCGCATAGTTATTGATAAAAGGGGAAATAGTGGTCAACTCGTCATAAATAGCATGCTCTTTATTTATTAAGCTTTGTAAGAGTTGTAAACGATTTTTAGCAAAGTTTTCTTGTCTGTTAGCAACTAAGGCCAGTGAATCTAATAAAGCTTTATTTTCTTTACGTTGATTGTGGCTTTCAGATTTAACGCCGACTATTTCTCGTTGTAATTTTTCTGAACGAAAATAAAAGTAGACGGTAAGTAATAAAAATAGAGCGATGATGGCAATAAGAAAAATCATAAATAATAAGCTCAAATAACTGTTTTATCGTGAATAATATGAAAGTGAATTTCATATTATTGTTTTGCTAATTCATCAAATCATCTAATTGCGACAAGAAAGTAAAGGGGTCAATATCTTGTGCATTAGGTGTTTGTGAAATGACCTTTATAATAACAGAAAATTCACCAAGATTGGCAAATATTCTTGCGTTTAGCTCCGCTGTTATATGTTCAACGGTTGTTGTAACTTCGCTTTTAAATTTGTGAGGAAACATAAGTAAATAATCCCCATCATTAATTTTTCCTGCTTGTTCAAATTCATCTATATTATCGTTAATTATAATCGCGATATTATTGGCTATTTCTTTCATAATTTTATTACTAAATAAAAAGGATAGTTCTTGCCAATTAACGACAGAAATTAAAGAAATGGTTATTGGGTAGTTAAATTTTCGTGCTTTTTTATAATTTAATTGGTAATTTTTCTTCGTTATTATCGGCGAGGGTAAATGATTTCGTGGTTGCTCAACTTCAATGTAATCGGCATAAAACAAATAGTTTCTATGTTTTAGCCAGAGGATTATTAGAGCAATTAATAACGCTATGGTGATAAAGGTTAAAACAACAATAATGGTGCGTAAAGAGTGGTTTTTTTGAGAAAACTTAGTGTATAAAGCGCCATTTTCTGAAAATTTTAATGTTAATTCCTTACTTTTATCCATGCTATGTTTTATCGCGATGGGTAATTGCTTTGCCTTGCTTTTTTCTTCTTTAAATTGTTTTTTTAATGCGAGATATTTATTTAATAGAAGTAATGCTTTATGTTCATTTCCTTGGCGCTGGTAGTCTGTTGATAGTAATTTATATATCTTAACCTGGTCTTGTGTTAATTGGATTGTTTGTGCTAAAACCTCTGCCTTTTTGAGTATTTGTGAAGCAAAAAATGATCTGTCAGTATGTCTTGCTGCCATAGCCAAGGCGATGAGGTTACTGAAGTAAGATTTGGTTAAGTTCTTTCCTTTAAAGAGTTTTTCTGATTTTATTAAGGCATTATAGGCTAATGAATATTTATGTTGCTTGAGTAATGTTTCACCAATACCTAATTCGGCATAGGCGAGAATAATTGGCGCAGATTTTTTTTCAGCAAGTAGTTTAACTTGCCAAAAAGCGTTGTAAGCATCATCGTATTTTTTTAATTTTAAGTAGGATGATGCTAAATTATAATACGTGCGTTCAATGCCATTTTGACTAGCTAAGGCAAATTGAAGTTTTAATAATTTAAGGTGTAAAGTTATGGATGTTTGATAGTCACCTAGATTTTGATTCGCCAAAGCGAGTGTTTGAAGAAGGTTTATATGATTGCTAAAATGAGGCTTTTCAGCCACTATTTGGTCTATTAGTTGAAGCTTTTTGTAACCATCGAGATATTTCCCCATTAAAGCGTATGCAGAGGCTTGGTATGCGTATGAATTTAATAGTGTTGAGATGTTTTGTTCTTTTTTTGCAAGAGGAATGACTGTGTCAGCCGTTACTATCACCTCTTTATATTTACCTTGTATGTAATAGCCCTGCGTTATTTTTAATAATAAATTTAATTTAATTGGTAGCTTTATTACACCAAGGGTTAGTCCATCTTGGGAAAATTGGAATGCACGAGCACTATCTCCTTTATCCATGGCACTATCAGCTAATAAAACATAGGCTTTTGCCAAGGTGTTAATAGTGTGTTTTTTTCTGTTTTTAATTACTTCAGTGGCTGTTAAGACAAGTTTACCGTTTGTGAAGTTTTTATTTTTCTCATTATAGAACTGATCTATTAGCTTAATATTGTGATTTAAGGTGGCTGTTTGACTGGCAATCACCGGGTTTACTATGAATATAAGTACTCCAAGCAACCATATTGATTTTTTTTTACGCATTTAAAGTAATTCCATTTTTATATTTATCAATGAGTTATTAAAAATATTTAACGAATAATGATATTTATGTTTACAATCCTATTTCTCTTATTATACTTACTAGTGAGCTTCTAAAGCTCGATAAGGGCAAATCTGATGAAAGTTAGAGACGCAAAGTTACCGGTCTAAGGGGAAACCTATGATAGCGGAACTGCCAAATTTAGATATAGTGGGGGCTTGTCTTAATTTTTCAGTTTACTATTGTAATTCCCTTCGTGATCTTTGCGTGCCTTCCTACCTTTCGTTATACATTGTTTTTTAACCGCTGCTCAGCGATATATTTATTAATAATTTTTTCTAGCATAGACAATGGCATTGAACCATTTTTTAATAACTGATCATGAAAATCTCTAAGATCGAAGTGTTCGCCTAAAGCCAACTCGGCTTGTTTACGTAAACGTTTAATGGTTAATTCACCAATTTTATAAGATAAAGCTTGTCCTGGCCAAGAAATATAGCGATCTATTTCTGTTTTAACATTGTGCAAAGACAATGCAGTATTGGTAGCGAGATATTTTATTGCTTTTTTTCGGCTCCATCCTTTTGCATGCATTCCCGTGTCAACGACCAAACGACATGCTCTCCACATTTCATAAGTTAAGCGACCAAATTCTTGGTAGGCTGTTTCATACATTCCAGCTTCAATCCCTAAATATTCAGCATACAAGCCCCAACCTTCACCAAAGGCTGAAATATAAGTATTATTACGAAACTCGGGCACATTTTCCATCTCACGCGCAAGCGATCCTTGCAAATGATGCCCAGGTACAGCTTCATGTAATGTTAATGCGGGCAACACATATAAAGGGCGGCGATCTAATCGATAGGTGTTAACCCAATAACTACCTGATTGATCATCTCTAGATGGTCCAGAATAACGACCTGTTGTATATTTAGGCGCAATGTTAGCAGGTACTGGCTCAATACCATAAGGGGTTCTTGGTAGCGTTTTAAATAAGGACGGAAGTTTACCGTCCATTTTTTTAGCAATATAAGATGCTTCTTTTAATAGAGCTATTGGTGTTTTCGCATAAAATTGAGGGTCTGTTCGTAATGTATTAATAAATTCAGCAAAATTTCCTGTAAAACCAGATTTTTTAATAGTTGCTAACATTTGAATGCGAATACGAGCTACTTCTTTTCGTCCTAATTGATGTATTTCATCAACCGACATACTCAGTGTAGTGTAATGATCTACACGATTTTTATAATAAGCTTTTCCATTAGGTAAAGAAGTGGCGGCGATATTTTTTCTTGCGTTAGGCTGATAATGTTCAACCATATAACGAAAATACTTTTGGTAACTTGGCATCACTTTGTTTTTTAGTACTATTTTTGCTTTTTCTTGTAGTGCTGCTTTTACTTGTGAGGATAAATGGGATGGCATATTTCTAAATGGAGAATAATAACTACTTTGCGTTACATCACTTTTGATAAACGCTTTAATTGACTGCTCGAAACCATCTAATACTACTTTTGGCTGCGTGATACCTGCTGCAATACCTTTGTCCATCCATGCTATTTGTTGATTAAAATATTTTGGTAGTGCGCTTAGTCGAGCAAGGTAATCGCGAAAGTCTTGCTCATTGTTCATTTTTACCATCGATCTGATTGAAGATATCCATACATGAAAGCCTGATTCGGCGGTAAGAGGCATGTAATGCTCTTTGTTGAGGTAGTTATCAAGTTCGTTTTTTAAACTGTATTGAAGTACGGCGTAATTAATTTGCTCAATGTCGTTAAGGTCTCCAATATTAACTGCCTGAAGCTCTTGATATATTTTGTTTAATTTTTGGTGGTTGAGTTGTAACATTTGTGGTGATAAGTCAGGTAATTTAGCATTGTTTCCTGCTACTTCAGCATTGTTGAATGGGCTTGATGATTTTCTATAAGTAGCTTCATTTTGTATTATATGATCAAGTTGCGCACTCGCAGACTTAGGCTTCTTATAAGCAGTATTACTACACGACAATAAAAGTAGAGTGCTGAATAAGTAAATTATTGTTTTCGTCATGACGATTCCTTTTTAGAATACTGTAGCAAAATTGTTTATTTAATTATAAGTTTTTTGATTTTAACTAAAAATAGTTACTGTAAAGGCTAGATGTTTACTGTGTTTTACTAGACAATAGGTGAATATGAAATGGCGGTTAAGCTTTGTTAGTTGATCACTTTTTAAAATAAAAATAAAAATAATAAGAAAAACCTTTTTTAACTGATGATCGCTTATCTAGGATGAAAGTATGAAGTATAACGATTCCATAAAACAAGCCAATAAAAAAATGGCGCTGTCTGTAGATATACTACAGCAATGGCATTTGCCCTCCACACCAATTAATTTTGCGGTGAGTTATGCTTACATTAGTAAATCAAATAAATTACTTACTTTAGCTATTGAGCAATATTTAAAGCTAAATAAGCGCTTTGATGATTTTTTTATCAATGAAATGTATAAACAACATATTTTAGGTGAAAGTGCTTTTCGCGAAGATATTATTACAGATCTTGATGACGTATTAGATATTGTACAGAAATGTTCACAATCATCAGCAAAAACAATGACCAATTTCATTCAAAAATTAGATACAAACGTTGAATATATTGAATCTAATAATGTACAGCATCGTCAACGAGGTATTAATCAATTAAAAGATGCTGCGCTAAAAATGAAACATCAACAACAGTTATTGGCTAAGCAATTACTTATTTCTAAGAATCAATCCACTTTATTGCGTAAAGAATTAGACAGTGTTCGTGAAAAAATGTTTGTGGATCCGCTTACTGGCTTATATAACCGCAAAGCAATGAATCAACATGTCGACACGTGGTTTAAGGACGATCCGGAAAAACAAATTGCTGCCATTGTGATTAATGTTGATGATTTTGACGGTTTTAATCAACGATTCGGACAATTAATTAGTAATGTAGTTTTATCTAAAGTAGCACAAAAAGTAAGTAGTTATGTTGATGATAGCGGTTTTCCTGTAAGGACATCTGGGGATGAATTTTTTATATTATTACCAGACATGAAAAAAAATATAGCACATGAAATAGCGAATAAAATTCAACAAGGAGTTGATAAATTACGTTTTAAAAGTACTAAAACGGGGGTAAGTTTACCTAAATTAAATATCTCATTTGCGATAAGTGAAATGAATATTCAAGAAAGTGTCGAACGATTTATTCATCGTTCAAGAACATTGATTTTACCTTCAGTTAGCATGGTTGGTGTAGAAGTTAATTAACAGTAGTGTTAATTACTAAACGGAGTATCAATTTTTTGCAAACGTTGACTATTTATATTGTTGAATAGTATTCTCAGGTTGATAAACAACAGTACAATTTCGACCATTATTTTTAGCTAAATAAAGTGCTTGATCTGCTTTAACAATTAAATTGTCTTCATTGTCAGCATGATTAGGATAAATAGCGACACCAATAGACATCGTAATCGAGTCAAGCTTTTTACCTTGGTATTGTATTGATAACTCTCCTATTTTCTTTCGTAATTTTTCTGATAATAGGTAAGCTTCGCGTAATAAGGTGTCTGGACAAATAATGCAAAACTCTTCACCGCCATAACGACATGCAATGTCTTCTAAACGTAAATTTTCTCTGAATTCACCAGCCACTTCTGTTAAAACTAAATCACCTGCTTGATGGCCGAATTTATCATTAAAATCTTTAAAGTGATCTAAGTCTACCATTAGTACGGCAACATCACTTTTATGTCGTTCGGCTCTATGTAATGATTTTTTAAGAGCTTCTAACATATAACGACGGTTAAATAATCCTGTTAATGGATCACGAATTGCTTGATCCCGCAATTGATTTTTTAGCTGAACATTAGCAAGAGCACTATTAATAGTATCAACAAGTTGTTTTATAAGGTTTTGAATATTAGGGGTTAATTTTTGTTGTTGGTTGATGAAATAAATTTTACCAAAACTATAGTGATCTATAACAAGGTTGACACCGTAGCAATATTTAAAAAATGTATTGCAATCATGGCATTGTGCATTCAGGCAATCTATTGGTGAGCAATTTAGATCGAAAAATATTTCTTCATTTTTTTGTGATGTATACACACGAGTACCTTGTGGCCAATTTTCTCCCCATTGCACTATTTTCTCTAATTCTTTTAAAGGCGGGTTAATTAGGTATAAGGCACCACTATAACCCGGTAATAGTTGGGGTAAAATATGTGATAAAATCATGCCCGCATCATTAATGCTGTTTGTATTGTTGATCATAGCTGTCATGGTTTGTATTAACGTCAATTCTTTTGTTCGATGTTTTATTTCATTTTCTAAATATTGTCTTTCTTTAAAAATTATCTTTTTGATTAACCGTAAAGCGATACAACCAAAAATAAAAACAGTTAATATTGTGGTGAAAATAACAACACTATAACTCCAAAGAATATGGGCAATAATTTGACTAAAAGTATTTTCAGGCAATGCTATTCTGGCAATATATCCGGTATCTATGTCAAAACGCGCAAAATATACTAATCTTTGCTGTTGTATGATGCTATGTCTTTGAGAAATACCGGTATTATTGGCAATGGCGGTGACTATTTCTGGTCGATTGCTACGGTTATCTGCTAATAAAATTTGTTCAAATGTTAACATCGAATCCCCAAGTAAAGTGCCATTATAAGACATAAAACTTACTCGAGTATTACTCGCTTTCGCAATTTTGTCGGCAAGAGAATCAAAGCCAGGATTTATTTCGTGGTCATTAAAATGTAAATTAGATGATTTTAATGAAGAAAGGGCAAATAAAGCAAATGTTTGTAATCTTTGTTCAAATTTTTCTTGTAAGGCATTTTTTACTAGATATTCGATACCTAATAAACCTAGAACAAACAGTATTGTTAATATGATTATGGGTAAAGAGATAACTTTATGATGTAGCTTCATGACATTTTATTTTAGTTATTATATTTAAAAGTTCTCCCGAACCTTAGTATAGACGGTATTAAAATTTTACCTGTCTTATTTATTATTATTTTGCTTTTATTATGTTTTTTTGATTTATTTCATTAATCAATTGGTTTTATTAAAAAAGCAAGGACAGTTGATTGTTTTTTACCTATAATCAAGAGGCGTTATTTAAATTTATCAAGAGAGATTAAAACTATGAAAAAAATTGTGATGGCTTTAGCTACTACAGTATTAATGGCTTCTCCTGCCTTCGCTGGAGATGCGGCAGCTGGTAAAGCAAAAGCAGGCATGTGTGCAGCTTGTCATGGAGCCGCTGGTGTTTCTGCAATACCAATGTATCCTAATCTAGCGGGACAAAAAGAAATGTATCTTACTAAGCAACTTAAAGATTTTAAAGCGGGTACGCGTAAAGATCCTGTAATGAGTGCTATGGCTGCACCCTTATCTGATGCTGATGTTGCTAACCTTGCGGCATACTTTTCTAGTCTAAAATAAAACATTTCAGTTTATTATTTATTGAAAATATTTTTAAGCACTGTTCAACAGTGCTTTTTATTTAGAGGCTAAATATCGAGAAATTTCTTGTAAAAATGGCTGACCATATCTTGCTAATTTTATATCGCCAATACCGCTAATTTCTAGCATTTGTTGATTGTTTTGTGGTTTTACTTTGGCTAATTCTGACAAGGTAGCATCATTGAAAATAATAAATGGGGCTATATCTTCAGCATCTGCGATTGCTTTACGCAATGCTCTCAATTCCGCAAATAATGCACGATCATAACTTTTATCACCGTGTCCTTGTCGCCAATAGCTTGCCTGTTGTAACCTTGGTGTTGCTAACATTAATACTTCTTCACCTTTTAATGCATTTCGTGATGCAGTCGTTAAACATAATGCCGATTGCTGGGCGATATCTTGTTGTAAATAACCTAAGTGTATTAATTGTCGAATAATAGCAAACCAATAACTTGGCATTTCCTCTTTACCAATACCAAATGTCGATACTTTATGGTGATCTAGCTGTTTAACTTTTGTGCTAGCTTCCCCTCTGAGCACTTCAATTACATGATTAATATCACCTTGCTGCTTTATTCTATACACACATGAAAGTACTTTTTGTGCTGCTAGAGTCGCGTCGAATTGACGAGGCGGATCAAGGCAAATATCGCAGTTTCCACATTTATTTTGAGTATATTGAGCAAAATAATTTAGCAACACTTGTCGCCGACAAATTTGAGTGTCGGCAAAACCCAACATTGCTTGAAAGCGTTGTAATTCAACGTTAACGCGTTGTTCATTTTCACCTTGGTTGATACGTTTTTTAATTCGCTCACCATCAGCTTGATCATATAAAAAAAGCGCTTCAGCCGACAAACCATCACGACCTGCTCGGCCAATTTCTTGATAATAAGATTCTAATGTATGCGGTGGTTGAAAATGTATAACAAAACGAATATTAGGTTTATCTATGCCCAAACCAAACGCTATGGTCGCTACAACAATGCGAATATTGTCTTTCGCAAATGCTTCTTGTACATAATTACGGATCTCCGGTTCTAGACCCGCGTGATAGGCGGCGCAATTTATACCTTTCTCTGCGAGTAATTTCGTTAAATGATCTACTTGCCAACGGCTATTACAATAAACGATACCGCAGTCGTTCTTACGTTGTTTAATATAACGATAAACTTGTTGTTCGCCTTGATATTTATCGGCAAGGGTTAGACGAATATTGGGGCGGTCAAAGCTATCTAATAAAATATAAGGATCCCGTAAATTTAACTGCATTAGTATATCTTTACGTGTTGTAACATCGGCGGTTGCTGTTAAGGCAATTACAGGAACGCTAGGGAAATGTTGGCGTAATTGATCTAATTTAGTATAAGCTGGTCGAAAGTCGTGTCCCCATTGCGAAATACAATGGGCTTCGTCAATCGCAAATGCGCTTATGTGTAAACTCGATAAACTTTGCAAAAAATAATAATTAAGTAAGCGTTCAGGAGATACATATAAAAGTTTTAATTCTCCTTGGGCAAGCTTCTGAAAAATAGCGTTTATTGCTGTTTGCTCTAGGCTTGAATTAACATAAGCTGCTGCTATTCCTTGGCGAGTTAATGCATCAACTTGATCTTTCATTAGGGCAATTAATGGTGATACAACAATCGTAATGCCAGGTAAAATAGTAGCAGGCAATTGATAACATAAAGATTTTCCACCACCAGTGGGCATTAAAACTAAACAATCTTTATTTTCTAATAGATTTTCCATTACCTCAAGCTGACCCGATCTAAATGATTGATAGCCAAAATAATGCTTAAGTGCGTTAAGTAATTGTTGTTTTACGGTAAGAGTTGAGGTTGCCAACAAAAAATCCTGAAGAGTATATATGTGTTCATTATACTTCATGATGTAGCTGCAGGAAAAGAGAGAGCTTAACGCTTTCTTCTTTTTATTTTATTGTATATAAAAGTAGAATGCGTATAAGCTATTAGTATAGACATCCGACCAGAAGAGGTAGAAATGGATAAAGCAATGATCCTAAAACAAGTTAGCGAGATGTGGGCTAAAGTACCCTTTAATAATTTATTGGGTATTTACATCACTAAATTCGATCATCAAGAAACTGAAGTAAGGTTTAAATGGCAAGATAAACTGGTTGGCAATCATGTACAAAATATTCTTCATGGCGGTGTAACCGCAACGGCACTTGATTTTGCTGGTGGTGTTGTTGCTGCCGCTAATATTATTGAAAATATCGAAGAGTTAGACATGGATAAACTTTCACTTAATCTCAGTAAATTAGGTACTATTGATTTACGTACTGATTTTTTGCGCCCTGGTCGAGGAGAAGAATTTATTACTACCGCGCGTATTATTCGTAGTGGCAGTAAGGTGGCCGTAGCGCGAATGGAAATGCACAATGAAAAGGGTGAACATATCGCCTTTGGTACAGGTACTTATATGGTCGGTTAACGGTTCATGGTATAATCGCCGCTCATTAATATTTTTGGTGCATTATTCTGCATGACAATCTCTACAAATCAAACGCGTAATGGTGTAATTAATGCCGTTAGTTCTTATGTCATGTGGGGATTTGCTCCGTTATATTTCAAATTATTAGCCAATATAGATGCTAGTGAAATCTTAATTCATCGTGTTGTTTGGTCTTGTTTTCTGCTCGCAATCATTGTTATTTTTGCCAATAAATGGCGATTTGTCCAAGTTATTTTAAAGCAACCTAAGTTAATGATTCAACTTTCTATTACTGCAACAATTCTTGCCATAAATTGGTTTTTATTTATTTGGGCGATAAATAATGAACACTTACTCGATGCTAGTTTAGGTTATTTTATTAACCCCATATTTAGTGTGGCACTCGGTGTTGTTTTTCTAGGTGAACGTTTGGGACGTTGGAAAAAAATTGCTGTGTTTCTTGCGGTGCTTGGGGTACTTATTCAGCTCGTTATTTTAGGTTCTCTGCCGATAATTTCATTAGCATTAGCCGGCACTTTCGGCACTTACGGCTTATTACGTAAAAAAATGGCTGTTGATTCATTTGTTGGTTTATTATTTGAATCAGCACTTATGGTACCTGTCGCGGTTATTTACTGGTGGTTTTTTACTGATAGTGCAAGCAGTAATATGTTTACTAATGAGTTTAATATAAATATTATTTTAATTTTGGCGGGTGTTGTAACAACAGCGCCTTTATTATGCTTTACGGCTGCAGCCAAGCGTTTAACGTTATCTGCTTTAGGTTTCTTTCAGTATATTGGGCCAAGCATTATGTTTGCTTTAGCCACTTTTTTGTATCACGAACCTTTAGCTCCAACAAAACTAATCACCTTTGCATTAATTTGGCTGGCGTTAATTATTTTTAGTTTAGATTCATTAAAAGCGTTAAAACTATCGAAAGGAGTTAACTAAGCCTCAATACTTTTAGGGAGGGTAATTATAAAAGTTGAGCCGGAGCCAAGTTCACTAACGATACTTATTTCTCCTTTGAGCTTTTGATGAATAATATTATAAACAATATTCATACCTAACCCTGTGTTACCCTTATTTCGTTTTGTTGTAAAGAATGGCTCAAAAATATTGTGTAAAACCTCATTAGTCATTCCTAATCCATCGTCACTATAGGTAATTTTTGCAACCCAAGGCTGCTTGTCTATTGTTTCATTATCTTCATCATTAACAGCTAAAGAAATTGTAACATTACCTTTCTCTTTACCTTCAAAACCATGCTTAATAGAGTTGTTTACAAAATTAGTTAATATTTGTGCAATCGCCCCCGGCAAGGTAATTATTTTAATATCCTTGCTCCCAGAAAAATGATAGCTCACATGGTTTGCTTTCATTTCTACAGATAAAGTCATCATTATTTCTTCAATATATTCAGCTAAATTAAGCTCTCTTTTATCATCAACCACTTGATCGGCTGCCACTTGTTTAAAATTAGCAAGTAATATACGTACTCGTTCTAACGCTTTTTCTGACATGGATAAAGATTGATCAATTTTTTCAATATGTTTAGTCATTCTAGATTTACTTAAACTCCCTTCGGCAATTTTTTCTTTTACTTCATTTGTATCATCAATAACTAAACTATTAGAGGTAATAGCTATGCTTAAAGGTGTATTAATTTCATGAGCAACACCCGCTACTAAGCTTCCCAATGAGGCCATTTTTTCTGATTGTATTAATTGTTCTTGAGTATTTTCTAAATAGGTGAGTGTTTTAGCTAGTTTATTCGTTGTTTTTTTATTTTTGATGAAAAAGATGACAACGAGTAAGGAAACTAACACGGCTATTGTGATTAAAATAGTCGTAATGAAAATATATGCTTGCTGGCTGTTTATGGTTTGATTTCGATTGAGTAATTCTTTATCTTGTTGCTCGAGTTGGATTCTATGATCATCAAGTTGTTTTTTTTGTTTGGTTAATATTTCTTTATTTTCAGCAACACGTTGTAGCATTTGTTGATTTTTTTGTTCTTTTTCAATGAGAACATGCTGTTGTTTTAGTAACTCTTGTTCTGTTTTTTTAAATCGATCTGAAACACCTTCAAGTTTTTTGTTTTGTTCTATTAATAGTGTTTGTTTTTGTACTACGTCGGTTTTTAGCTTTGCTAATTCAATTTTTTGATCGCTTGTTTCTTTTATACTTTTACTTAATTGTTGTTTAGATTTTTCCAATAATTTTTTTGAAATTTCTAATTGTTGTTTTTGTGTGGATAAACGCGTTCGTAGTGCAACATCTTGTTGTTTTGTTTGTTGCATCGCTAATTCTGTTTCTCGATAAAGTTTGGCGACATCGAGTTCTGTGCCACCTAGCAGTAATAATTCTGCTGACATTGTTAACTTTTCATAAACAATATTAGACTTATTTACTTCAAATGAAATAACCGAGGATTCTTTATTATGAACAAGGTTGATCATAACATCGTGTTTTTGTTCGCTACCATCAGAAATAAGTAAGGTTTCACTACTGCGCGATATAATAGCTATTTTGTGCAAATCTTTATTAAATTGTTCAGCAATATAAATTATATCTGTTGCTTTGATTTCTTTTATGGAAGAAGCAAACATTAGATCAATAGTTTTGTTTTTAATGATTTTTTTGCGAAGAGCTTGAGACAAAAAATTATAAAAAACTCTATCTTTATAAACAGTGAAGCGGTAAGTTGGCTTTTTTGTCTCGTTTGGCCAGCTTATATTCTTAATAAAGTTAATCATATAAGCTGCTTTAATACGATTAATATCAAGTTGTTGGGCAACAGCACTAAAATGTAGAGTCAAAAAAAGAATCGCTAAAAAAATAATTAAATTATTAGTTTTAAATACTTTATCAGCCATTTTTTGCTAACCCTTGCTATATTTATTATGTTAGAGCATAAAAGTAGTTGAGTAAAAAGTCCAAGGTTAACTTGTCCTTATCAGGGGATAGAATGAAAATTATTTTTAATCCAGAGTTTTTACGTAGGTTATGTGTCTAATTACCATTGCCAATAAAGTGATAATTTTATTTCACGTGCCGGTTGAGCTATTTTCGAATTATAAAAACTTTTGCTACCAAGCCAAACATTATTGCTTATAAGATTTGTCGTATCGTTGTTTGCGCTAGCACTTCTTATACCGGGGTGAAAATAACGAGCATTAAATAAATTGGTAATATCTAAAGCGACTTTTAATCTTGGTTGTGAGTTAAAGCGATAACTAACATTAGCATCAACGGTTAAGTAATTTTTTATATTTCTGATTTCATTCGTTAAAATAGTAGTGCGATCACCATAATAGCGACCTCTTAAGTTAATTTGCCAATGTTCATTAAACGTAAAGTAACTACCAAAATGTAAAGTGTTATTGGTTACATCCGCATTTTTTTGCCAAAACAATTGGTTGTTTGAATTAAATATTTGTTCTTTAGTGTTTATCCAAGAGTAGCTAGCCCAAAATGATGTTTTTTTGAAGGCTACAGAGCTTGGTTGATAATGCGCTCTAAAGTCTCCTCCATATGTAAGACCTTTACCAGCATTAATGGCCCCATTATCGGTAGTATTAAATAAATTGGAGCTCGTCATTTGATATAAGTTGCTCGAAAGTAATAATTCGTCAAGTTTATAATTAATATTAAATTCCCAAGTTCTAGCCTTCCTAGGGGTTAAGCTGGGATCACTTCCAGAGCCTTTCCAGCCACCATATAATAATCTTGCTGAAGGTTCTTGGTAAGCTTCACCGTAAAATAACTTTATGGTGTAATTATGTATTTGCCCAACCCAACCTGCTCTAAGGGTGGTTTCGGTGCCATATACCGAATGTCTATCTCGGCGAACACCAACGTGTAATTTATGGCTAAGTGCATTATTAAAAGAGGGTAATGTATATCGAGAAAGAAAATAGATATTTTTTTGATTGGTGTTTTTATGGTTGTTAGTAACAGTATCTTGGTGTGGCTGCGATGGTAAATTATAATTGTCATTGATGTCACTTGGCGGTAAAGAAGCCCCATAATTAATATCGTATGCTTTTTGTAAACGCTTATATTCTAATTCAATACCACTGAGTAAACTCCAGTGTTGGTTTATTTGCCAAGTTAATTCTGCGGAAATGAAGTTACTCTTGTTTTTTGATTGCCAATAACTCGCGTCAAGTAGGCGTTGTAAGCTGTTATCATTGTTAGAAACTAAATAACCCTCAATAAAAAAGGAATCATTATTGATGCTACTACTACGATGACGTAATAAGGTATTTAACGATAGAGTGTCTGATAAAGTGAATTGTTGCCTATAATGTGCTGAATATTCCGTTTCAACCCATAGGCCAGCATTAGGTAAAGAATGGTCAAAGGTATAAATTAACCCGTAACCAGTAGCTAATTGATAATATTGTAAACCAAATTCAGCTGTATTATGAGCTAACTTAGCTGTTAATGCTTTATTATAATGTGGTGATTGTGGGTCAGAAAAATTTTTTGTGAACCCTCCCCAAATTTTCTTATTATTAAGTAACGCTGGATCTGTCCAACGATAGTTCGCAGCATTAGTAAAATCAACGTTACCTTGATCATAACGACCACTAAGGTCTAATTTATAGTCAGACCATTTTTTAGCATAACTAAAATCGAGTACTTGAGTATTATTTTCACCGACTTGTACAACGCCTTTAAAACCGTTATTTTCTTTATTCGTGATCACATTAATAATACCAACTACGGCATCATTACCATAAGCAACGGATGCTGCACCATGAACCACTTCAATATATTTAATATTTGATAAAGGAAAAGCCGCCAAAATTTCGGTTTCATTATTATACAAATGATTAAATTTAATGCCGTCTATTAGAATTAAATATGAAGAGCCTATCGTATGACGGACGCCGCGCCACAGAATGTTAAAATAATTATCGCCATAGCCTCGCGTTACTTGTACGCCAGCAATATCATCAAATATGTAGCTTAAATCTTTGTAGCCTCGTCGTTGAATATCGTCTTGAGTGATTATTTCAACTAATGCAGGTGTTTCATCAAGTGTTTCTTCACCTTTTGATGCGGTAGTCACTTTTATTTTAAGTAAGTCTCGCAGTGTTAAATCAAATATTGAAGGCTCACCTCTAGCAAAAGATGGTAAGGATAAAAGCATTATTAAGCTAACTATAGCAAAACAAATATATTGATATGACTCTTTATATCTCAAAATTTTTCCTCTCGAAAAACTACTATTTTGATCAAAATAAATTAAAGAGCCGTCCGTTTACCTGCTATAGATATAAAAATCTAAAGTGCTAATTGACTCGACTAACATTAAGTTTAGCTAAGGTATTAAATATTGCTAATTTATTTTTATGTCAGAGAAATGGCTATTAAGTTCTGCTGTTTAAATGTAATTTAAATGGCAGTGTTTATTGCCTAATTATAGTGCCTTATCAAAAGATTAGAGTAATAATGTACAATACATATACGCTTTGTATTAGACTAATAAAGAGCTACAACAAAATAATCAATCA